>Ga0315909_10005337_pt1 | contig 14821 bp, 16 predicted proteins | sample LakEriMetagenome_11_FD_203527 | JGI IMG/M metagenome (GOLD analysis project Ga0315909, IMG submission 203527) | Freshwater fungal communities from buoy surface, Lake Erie, Ohio, United States - Buoy 2 MA125 | ecosystem: Environmental > Aquatic > Freshwater > Lake | place: USA: Lake Erie, Ohio...
AAAAAAGAATCTATGACTTGGTTCTACTCAAAGGATTCCGTAGAGAAAAACAAAGCCAAGAACATGTGTTTCTCCTGTCCTGTACGTAAAAACTGCCTACAGTGGGCTCTAGAGCACAGAGAAATTTGGGGTATCTGGGGTGGCAAAGATGAGATTGAACTCCGTAGGGCGCTTTCTGTAGCCTACAATGGCGAAGAAACTAAGCGTAATAGACCGCCTAATTGCCCTTACTGCACTGCTCGTCCAGGCAAGTTAAATACTTCTATTGAGACTCTCCCACCGGGGGGTCGTTGGACTCGCGCAAAGGTAGTTACTTGTACCGAATGTGGCTTTGCTTGGCGCGGACGCTCCAGTGCAAATGCTGTAGAAGCCTACAAAGCCGAAAAAGAAGCAAAGAAAAAAGAAAAGAAAAAGTCTTAATCTGTTTGAATGATGCTTATATCTCTACGAGCGTCGTGATTCTGTCCCACAGTAAAAGTTAAAAGACCTGGCTTACTTTCTAAACCTGAACGGTCGCGCCACCATGGAGAACCTGGATCGGTAGTAGGAGCTTGTAGCCATAGGCGAGAGCCAATATCTAGAGCCTTAAAATGATGGAAGTGTCCTGAAACCCAGACATCTGCCTGACCAAGAGCAGTCTGTCCTGCAGCTTGTCCAGATAGATATTTAACAACATCGCGTCCGCTTTGATGCCCGTGAAATAGACCTACAAGAGTTCCTTTAATGTCTACAGTTAAAGTCTGATGATCTTTTTCTGGGTAACGGAACTTTACGTGAGCAAGTTCTGGATTCTCTGCACAAGCGTCTTGGACTGCAGAAGCAATCTCTACGTTCCACCCGTCAGAAGGATCGGCTACAACTTGACGTGTTACTTCGTCATGATTTCCATTTACCACAGCGATAACAAGTTCCTCGCAGTGTGGTGCAAAAGCCTTAATTTGTTGCATCAATAAACGACGGGCAACTCGTGTCTGCTCTGTCTGACCTAAATCAGAGGCTGCTGGGCTTTGTAGTCGCCCGCCCTGAGAAACATTTCCTTCTACGTGATCTCCTGCAAGAAGCATTGCTACAGTTCCAAGATTACGACCAATTTTATTTAGTTCTTGGTAGCGAGCAAAGGCACCTTCAGTAACTCCAAGAATTCTTTGAACTGATTGTTCTGTTCCGTGACCATTTGCTTTTTTACCAATTTGTTGATCGCTAGGAGCAATTACAAAAGCTCCATCTCCTGTAACTTGCTTGGAACCTTTTGTTGGTTTCCATTTTTTAATTTCATCTACAAGTTTTTCTAAATCTAAGTCTGAATCTAGGCTGTCTGCATAGTCTGCTGGAACAACTGATACTCGGAAAGATTCAAGCCAGTTTTCGTTAAAAGTTTGCCACTTACCTTGACGTACACTTGTGACTTTCCACGCTGCTGGATCAAGACCAAATTCAATTAAAATTTCATTAGCATCTGCAGAGTTACCAGCCGGTCTTGGGGTGCTGACAACAAAACCACCAGAAGTGTGGTCTATATCCATACGAGGTCTAAATGCCTCTGGAGTCTCTTGAGCCCGTCTATCGGACCCTGTTTTGCCAGGGGAAGCAAGTTCTTCTAAAACTTTTTTTGCAAATTCATCTGACACTTTAGGATCCATTCAATGCGGTTAGTCTGGCATTTATGCCAGTGAAGCATCTACATTGCTTCCTACGGTGGAGTGCTATAGACGACTGCGCAATGTCAAATTTTTCTGAAATTAATAAATCATAAATTTGTTTGTTTGAAAATCTTTTTGCATTTTCGCTAACAGGAAATAGCAATAGTTCAAGTGTTTCTTTATCTTCATTATCCATTTTTTCTACTACCTTGGATACACCACAAGGTAGCCCAAAACTTGGAGTAGATAGTTCTGAAGCTTTTTGCGCTAGTTTTCCCATAACCACTAGTCCTTCCACTATCTAGTCTTGTTACTAGATATGTAAGAACATTAACAGAAATATCTGTTATTTAAGTGATTTGAGTTGTCGGTGTGTCGCTTTTATTTTATAAAAACTGTTAGAAAACTAGGCTGGTTTTCTTGTAGATTTGCGTTTCCTTGGGATGTCTTGAACAACTGGGGCAGCCATATTGTTGACAATTAGATCTTTAATAAATTTGACTTCTGTCGAAGTTTCTATGCTATGCGCTTCAATTTTATTGACACGGTCAGCAAGAGATGTTCCACCGTTTTCCCACAACTGGTGTTCGACTCTATCTAGTCTTTCCGCTATTGACCTACCTTTTGAGTCAGTTCCAATGGCTCCTTCAAGTCTTTTACTAACTTTATATACGGCTACCAATACCCCAATTATGGTTGCCGAGCTGCCAAGAAATAAACTTAAGGAAGAAAGTAAGGACATGCTAGAGGACACGGTGGTCTCTTTCTGGTGTAGGATAAATCCACCGCTACAACGGTGTGGTTGAATAACTATACCATAAACGACACGTTCAAGGGGGCCTGTTGTTTATGACTTAGTTGATGTATAGTTTTCACATCAGCCGTATTTACCAAAATACGCAAATTTTATTTATCTATCTAGAGAAAGTTAACGATGCAAACGACGGCAAAACGATTAAGTATTCGTAGTATTTCAATCAAATTCGGACTGCCTCCACGTGTAATTTCACGTGCAATTGCATCTGGCGAACTTCCTGCCGTTCTTACGGTTACTGAAACAGGACGTGAACGCGCTTACGTTTCTGAGAATGATGCAGTTTTTTGGTTTAACTCTTTAACAACAAAGTCTTTTGTTGGCGGCTCTGAATGAGCGAACATGACAAGGCAAATTTAGACGGAAGATTCGCTAAAGCGACTTCTTGGTACGCATCCCAAGGATGGAAAATTCTCCCTTGCTACGGCATTGTTGGTGGTCGTTGTACTTGCAATCAGACACACGCTGAGCCTAAAGATGTGGGTAAGCACCCAGCTTTAAATTCTTGGCATACTGGAGCTTCCAGTGATGTATTAGAAATTTCTCGTTGGTGGGAACGTGACCCTGAAGCAAACATTGGTGTCTTTTGTCGTCCATCAGGATTTTTTGTAATTGATATTGATCCTCGTTCTGGTGGTCACAATTCTTTTGAAGAATTTGAAAAACTAGTTGAAGGTGCACTACCACCAACAGTTGAAGCAACTACTGGTTTGTACACGCTAGGTGGGCGTACTCACAGGGGTCGTCACATTTTTTATCGCTGTGATGAGTCAGAAGAACTTATTGGAAACCTAAAAGCTGCTGGTATCAAGGGTATTGATATTAAGCACAATGGTTATGTTCTTATTGCTCCGTCACGTCACTTCTCTGGTGTTAACTATGAGTGGGCTGAAGGCAAAGCTCCTTGGGAAATTGAAATGGCTGAGGCACCAGAGGAGTTGCTTGCTTTTCTTCGTAAGCGCAAGTCTCGTTCTGCTGTTGGAACTGTTGACTGGACTGAGACTTTTGCAGATGTTGATTTCGGCGCAGACCGAGTTGATATTGAAAAAATGCTTGAGGAAGGTATTGAAGAGGGCTCCCGTGCAGTTGATATCTACAAGTTAACTTGTGCTGTTGCAAACAAGTTTGATGTCAAAACACTTCTTGGTCGTCAGTCTGTAGAAACCTTAATGTTGCGGTTTAACTATGAAAAAGTTAGTCCTCCTCTTGAAGTAGACGAACTAACAAAGCACGTAAATAACGCTATTGACTTTGTTGTAAACAACCCAAAGATTGAGATGAAATGGCCTGGAATTACAGACAAAGAAACTGGATGGGCTAAAAGATTAAACGAAGAAACTCGTGAAAAGTTTTCAAAGGATTCCGAGCAACCTTCCGAGTTAGTTGCTTTAACTGGTGTTGTTCAGCCTGTTGCTGAGGACGATAAATATCTTCCAGGAACAATTGCTGGCTCTGTTTCAGAGAGTGTCAATAACGGAGAGTCTGTTGCTGAAGCATCATCTCTTGCAAACTTAAATGTTCCAAAAGATACAGATGCTATTAGTGAAGAAGATGGTGGAAAAGTTGGAGAGCGTACCCTATCTGATACAGGTAACGGTCGTCGCTTTGTAGATACCTTTGGTGTAGCAATTAGATATACAGAAGGTATTGGCTGGTTCCACTGGTCTGGTACTTATTGGAAGCCGGACACGGAACGTCTTGAAATGCAGGAACTTGCAAAAAGTCTTGCTCCTGTTATTGCTAGTGAAGTTATTCAATACGAGGGTCAGACAGAAAAGCAATCAGAAATTATTAAGTGGGCTCAACTTTCAAAATCAAACGCTCGTCTTAAGTCTGCAGTTGAGAACGCTAACTCTGACCGTAGAATACGTGTGGAAGTGGATAAGTGGGACTCTGACTTAAACTTGCTTGGTGTAAAAAACGGAGTCGTTGATTTACGTACTGGTGAGCTTTTACAGAACCGACCAGATTTATACATTACAAAACGTGCCCCTGTTGCTTACACTCCCGGATTGCGTAATGTGCGTTGGCAACAATTCTTAGAGTTTGCTACAAATGGAGACAAAGAATATCAAGAATGGCTACAAAGAGCTGCAGGTTATTCTCTTACTGGCTTGAGTACGTATGACGTAATGTTCTTGGTTTACGGTCCTGCTGGTTCTGGTAAAAACACTTTTGTTGAAGCGATTGTAAAATGTCTTGGTACTAAGCAGTATTCTTGGCCATTTGATTCAAGTATTCTTGCTAGTAACGACGGCGGTGCTCAGGGATCAGATTTATACCACTGGGCTGAACTTCGTGGTCGCCGTATGGTCTGGGTCGATGAACTTCCAGACTCAGAAAGATTAAAGGAAAACTCAGTTAAAAAGTTAACTGGTTCATCTGAAATTTCTGCTCGTTCCCCAGGAGAAAAGCCTTTCACATTCCAATCACAGGCAAAGTTGTGGATCTCTACTAACCACCGTCCAATCATTAATGATGACGCTATGTGGAGACGTATTCGTCCTATGCCATTTGTTCACGTACCTGAAAATCCAGACCCAGACTTAAAGGAATACATTTTTGATGCTGAAGGAGCACTACCTGCAGTGTTGTCTTGGTGTGTTGAAGGTGCTATAAAAATGCTTAATTCAAGCGCCCGTGATGCTCTTGGTTGGTGTTCGGTTGTCTCTGAAGCTGCTGAAATTTATCGCAAGAATGAGGATCGTATTGGTCTGTTTCTTGATGAAGAAACTAATGTTTCAGAGGGAGCCACTACACCAATTAAATCTCTCTACAGTATTTATAGAATATGGGCTGAGGATCGTGGTGAAAAGCCTATGAGCCAAACTGCTTTCCAGAAAAAGATGCTTGAAAGAAACATTGATCTTGTAGGTACGGGCTCTCAGGCAGTTGTTCATGGCAGATCTTTGAAGCCTAGACCTGTACTTTCTAGTGAAGTTGACTGGGGAGCAGCCAATAGGTTTGCCAGATAGGGTTTGCTAGAGTTTGGTAAACTGGGTAAATAACCGTCGTTTACAAAAAGGATTAAGACTACAATGCCAAACCCAGTAGCAAAACCAAAAATTTCTCAGCCGTGGGGTCGTCCAAACCCTCGTTACTCAGCTAAGCGTCACACAGGTATTGATTACGCCATGCCAGTAGGAACTCCTGTTCTTGCAGTTGCTGATGGCGTTATTGCCAACGTAATGACCGATAAGTCATACGGAGAAGTTGTAGTTCTTAAGGCTGACAAGTACGAAATCTGGTACTGCCATCTATCCGTCAAGGGCGTGAAAAAGGGCGATAAAGTTTCTGTTGGACAGGAACTTGGAAAATCTGGTAACACTGGAAACTCCACGGGTCCGCATCTTCACCTAGAAACTCGTATTGCACCATTCCGTTATGGCAACGATGTATCTTGCCCATTCATTGAAGATCCAGCAACCATTGATCCTAAAGCACCTGCTGACCGTAAGGTTGGATTTCTTGCTAAGGCTGTTGCTGCAGTCACTCCAGCAAAGCCAGCCGCTACAAAAGTTGTTGTTGCCGCAAACGTAAAATTTGGAGCAACCAATGATGACATCAAGGTAGTTCAGTCTGCTCTTGTAGATCTTCTTGGCGCAAAGTGCAAAGTTGATGGTAAGTATGACAATGCAACTAAGGCTGCTTACAAGACTTGGCAAGAAAAGCTTGGATACAAAGGAACAGATGCTGACGGCAATGCTGGAGCAAAGTCCCTTGGAGAACTAGGCAAAAAGTACGGATTTTCCGTTAAGTAAATTTAATTTCTAGGTTTAAAAACCCTAGCAGTACCTCTACCGCCCCTACCGGTATCAATTTTCCGGTGGGCGTTAGAGTGTGCTGTTATTCTCCCGCCTACAAAACCTTGAGGCGGTTTTATTAGGAGAGCTGTAAGTGCATGAACTAGAGCGTCGACTCGGTCGGGAGATTTCCCTTCTCCTGGAATCCATGAGGTCATTTGATCCTCAAGCTCAGCAAGGAAACCAACGTGGTGAACGCGCCCCTGCTCGTAAGCCAAAACTGTTGGCTCTGCTCGCAAAGCCTTTCCGTGCTTTGAGTGGACTTCTAAAACCTTAACATTTGGGTCAATAGCATTAATTGCATTACGCACTAATGCTCCACCTTGGTTTACTTCAGCGATAACTGGACACATCCACTTACGCGCCATCTCTACAACTTTATTAGCCCATATTTCAGGCGATCCGTGGATAGAAGCATCTTCAAGAATCCAGGCTTCTCTTTTATACAAGTCTCTGTCAGAGGTTGAAGCGCATACAACAATACCGCACTCATCTCTTGGGTTTTCTGCAACAGATGGATCTACGCCAATACAACGAAGCGGAGTTCCAATTGGAAACGCTGCATGACGGTTACGCTCAATCATTTCAATAGTCCAAAGAGCGCCGTCAATGTCATCAAGCATTTCGCCGTAAAGTTCCTGAGCGGCTAAACGTGTTCCCTCATAAACTCCCATAATTGCTTCCATATATGCAGAAGATAAGTTTCCTGAGTTATCCATAGTGCTTCCGCGTGTGATAACTACGTTTCCGCTTTTCTTTGATTCTTCTATAAGTTGATATAAAAGTGCTACTCGCTTAGGTGTAGTTGTTACCATAATTTTTGGACGATCACCGAGGCGAGTTCCAACTCGTAAGTTGTCAAAAGCAGTCATACCAGCAGCGTCTGGAGTCTGTCGCCAAGCCGCTACTTCATCTCCCCATGCATGAGTAAACTGCGGACCACGGAGTGAGTCAGGTTCGTCAGCAGTAAAACAGGTTGCTGTGTTTCCATTAGCCCAAGTTAAACGACGCTTAGATGGTTCATAGTGTGGTTTTTCGCTTGGTGGTGAAACATTGATAATTCCTGATTCACCTTCGACAATAACGTCACGCACGTCAGCAGCGGTACGAGCAACTAAGGCAAAACGAAGTTGTCCCTTGTTTGTGTGCTTTGCTTCTTCACGAACCCACTCGGCTGCTGTTCTAGTTTTCCCAGCACCACGACCTGCGATGTATGCCCAAATATTCCAATCACCCTCTGGTGCTTGCTGTTCAGGTCTGCCCCAGGCTTTCCAGTCCCAAAGTAGGGTGTCCATATCCATGTCGGAAAGGACAGCATTTCTTTGTTCTTCTGGGAGCATTGCAATTTGCTCCATTAAACTTTTAGCCATGTGTCCTCTTCAAAAACAAACTGCCCCCACGCAGAGTAGCGAGAGGGCAGTTAATTCTGTTTATTAAGCGTTACGCTTCATACTACTCTGTACTCCATAGTATAACGGAGCAGCAGAGCTTAAACCTAGTTCCCGCGCCAAGAAAGACATAGAAACACCAATTTTGTATTCCTCTGCTAATTGGTCGTGGTACTGATCAATTCCTACTTCTTTAGCCTTTTTTACTCGTTCTACGGCTTCAGAGTTTTGTTGGTGTGTAGCGCGTGTTTTAGATTTAATACTTGATACATCTACATTTTGCATAACAATCCGGCGACGTATTCCTGGGTAAGCCACATTTAAGGAGTCTGCTAATTTGGGCAAACTTCCACCCTTGCTTTGAAATTCAACAAGCAATTGCGTGTATTTACGACTGGCTTGGTGTTCAGGACTTAACTGATTGCGTGACCCGTAGGCTTTTTTTGCTAATGGAAGTATTGGTTTAATTCTGTCTGTGTATTCAACTACCAGATCATTCATGTCTTTTTTCTCCGTTTTTTGTCATTAGCATGTGTCATAGATTTATCTTACTTATTATGTATTTTTTATGCAAATGGGCATAGGAGACCCCATTAAGAACTAAAAAAACATTAAATACACCTTGTAAAGGCTATTTATCGTCTGAATCTTCATCTCTGTGGATAATTTCCAGATCTAGAGGTCCTCTAGCTTTCATAGAAACTAGCCAAATGATTAGCGCAATAATGATAGCGTAGCCAACTATTGTTCTGGCACTACCAGTAAGAACGCACCAGGCAACAAACATACCTAAAAGAGTCCAAGTTTGGTTTAGAGACTCAACAAAGGCATCTTTTACCCATGCGAATAGTGATTTCATATTATTTCCTTGCTAGTGTTAATGCTGAGGTTCCAGCGATTACTTGGGCTACAACAACTGCCGAAACAGTTACTGCTTGTGCTTCTTTACGAGTTGCTGCTGTCATGTCAGCACCAACATTTGCTATAGCTTTAACAGCCTTACCTGGGTCTGTAAATACTGTTGCAAGAAGTTCTGATGGATCTTCAAATATCTCAATTGCATCAGCAATTTCAGCAGTAATTACAACTCCGTTATCTAAAGTAATTGGCTGTTCTGCTGGAAGGTCTTCGTAGTCCAAACCAGATGCTTCAAATACATCAGCAGGAATGGCTGTGTCCTCGTAAGCAGAGACAAGAACATCAGAGATTAATTCTTTCTCTTCCTGAGAAAGTGTTCCGTCAGACTGTAGATTATCTAAAAGATCAGTAACTTCAGAAGTGTCTAGGTCTCCATCAGAAAGTAAGTTATCAATTACAGCCTGTGTTTCTGCTTCAGTAATAACTCCATCTTCTGAAGCATTATCTACAACTTCTTCAATAGGCTCTATAATTGGTTCAGGTTCTATAGTTGTTTCAGGAGTTGGTTCAGGTGAAGGTTCTAGATTTTCTGGGGCAGTTGTGGGTGAAGGCTCTACTGGTGTTGGAGGATCTGGAGTCTCACTCGGAGTCGGAGTCGGACTAGGTTCTGGTGAAGAAGAAGGTTCTGTTGGTTCTGGTGTCGGTGTCTCTGATGGTGACGGCTCAGGCGTTACTGTTGGCTCTGGGGTGGGTGTTGGTGTTGGTTCTGGTGTCGGGGTGGGAGTAGGCGCAATTGAAATATTGTTCAATGAGTAAAATGAACCTTGATTTATATTAAGAGTAGTTTCACTTGTTTGAACGTTCTGTGTTTCGTTCCATTGAGACCATACAATCCAAACACCAGACTCATCCCAGCTATTGTCTCTAACGGTTGCGCCTTTTTGAGTACGTTGTCCATTATTATAAGAATCATCTAAAATAATTGCGTAACTGTTGTTTGTAAAGGTGTTACCTTTAATTAGACGGTTATTGTTTTCAATTGATGAGTTGTCAAAGAATGTTGACCACGAAGTTGGAATCCAAGAAAAAGTTTGTATAGCAACGCTATTTCCATTAAATGTTGAGTTAAGCACAGAATGCTTGTTAATTCCTCGTGCGCTAATAGCAGTTCCATTATTATTAAATGTTGAATTACTTACAAGCACGGTGCGTTCTACGCCTATAGCAGTTCCGTTATTTTCAAAGGTTGAACCTGTTACATATATTCTGTTGTTGTAGCCAGAATCATCCGTAGAAAACATATTTGGAGTTGATCCCCAATCAGAAGCAATGGCAGTTCCGTTATTTCTAAAGATTGTATTATTTATGTATGTGACAGTTGTTCCACCATTTTTGCTGAAAAATGCTCGTCCAGCATCGTGAAAATAAGAACTGTTGATTGTAAGAGTTCCTCTTTCATTTTCTACATATGTAGAACTGAACTCTAAATCATTAATAGTCAAGTTTGAATTAGTAGGTACATAAATTCTGTAGTTACCAGATAAAGATATTTTATCTTGTCCATTAATTACTAGCTGTCCTACAATACTAGGTAAATTAGACGTAAGAAATATGGTTCCCTCTACAGCAAAATTTATCTGATCATAAGTTCCATTAGATATAGAATTTGCTTGAGTTATAGCCCATCTAAACGTTCCTTCTGAATCGTCATCTGCAAGACTATTTACCACCAATGTTGTTGGTTGAGGGGGGCATTGCTCATTCCAGTTAACTTCAGATCCGTCCCAGCACTCTATTGGTGGTGGCATTTGAGGACAAGTTTGATTCCAAGAAATAACAGAACCATCCCAACAAGTAATTGGCGGTGGTGTTGGAGTACATTCTGATTGGTAGTGAACTACAGAACCGTCCCAACAAATTACTTGAGGCTCTATGGGACAGGTTTGATTTCCAGGAATTACCGAACCATCCCAGCAAGTTATTGGTGGTGGTTGGGGTGGGCAGGTTTGACTCCAAGCAACCCAAGTTCCGTCCCAGCACTGTGTATCAGGTGGAATTGGAGGGCAAGTTTCGTTGTACGCAACTGTTGATCCGTCCCAGCATTGACCGGGTGGTGGTTCTGCAGGACAGGTTCCAGACATTGGAATGATTGTTCCATCCCAACAAGTCTGCATTTCGACTGGACGACCACCGTTAATGGTGAACGCCTCTGAGATTTGGACCACCTCTTCATTTGATTGGAAACGGATACCTCGTCGTAAATCTGCTGGAAGCCAGCCTGTTGTCTCAACGATGCCAGACCAAGTAGGTAGGCGAGAAGTGTCAACAGTCAGTTTAATTGTTGTAAAGTCACCGGAGCTTTGAGGAAATGGTCTTACTTTCCATTCCACACAGAAGCCTGTGTTTGTAACGCCATAACTTAAATGTCCACCACTCCAAGTAACCCAGTCCCAACCCGCAAGGGAGATTGATGGGGTGTATGGGTAAGAACTAAATGTGGCATCAGGTGTACCGAAAGTGAGAGTTCCATTAGTGGTTACATACGTTGTGTTGTATGTGGTGTCACCGAGAGGAAGATTGTATGGGAGCGCCATTTGGTGAGCAACGTCATCTTCTTCTCCCCAAGAATATTGGTTACAAGGCTGCTCTGCAATAACAGCGCTTGCTGGAGAGGATGGCATTACTAAGGCAAAAACGGCAACATAAAAAAATGCAGCAAGGACTCTTAGAGTCTTAAACAAGTTAACCCCTCCAGCAAGGGCAGTATTAATTAAATTCGTGTGTCAGCGAACTTCCTTTTATATTTTACAAGGTTTTTATATACGCTAAATAAGAATTACGTACTGTAGCTGGATACCACTTCTCTCCACCGTGTGCAGTTGATACGTTTTCTGCATTAAGTGCATTAGCAATTAACTGATACGAAAGTCCTAAATTTCTTTCTCTATAAATACGTTCTCTAATTTCTTGTTCAATATCTGGAGTTGGTCCTAGATCTACACCCCAAACTTTTCCGTTTGAGCGACGATCTCTATGAACATCTTTTTGACGTTCAGAAATCATTCCTCTTTCCATTTCCGCCATTGCTGCCATAATTGTGACCACAAACCTTCCTTGATGAGTAGCAGTATCCAACCCAAGGTCAAGCAAAGCCAAGCGCCAACCGTACTTGTGAGAACGGTCCACAATACTGAGGAAGTCTTTGGTTGAGCGAGCCAATCTATCAAGACGGGTAACATATAAAGCACTAGCCTTTCCAGTATCTAGGTCATCAAGAGCATTACGAAGCACGGGGCGACCCTGAATACTTTTACCTGAGCGACCCTCTTCTCTTAAAACCATTGGCTCATAGTCCGCTGCAAGGGCTGCGTATTCCATTTGCTTTACCTGAGCGTCAAGACTCATTCCGTCCTGTGCTTGCATCTGGGTAGATACACGGGCATAGAGATATGCAATTCCGTTAGACATATACAGTTCTTTCAATACCTGCGGAAGAAATTAGTTTTGAGCATCCGGGACAAGGTTGACCAGTTATGTAAAGAGTTGCTCCTAAAAGGTCGCTCCAGGAAGCCCGTAGAAGCGCGTTTGCTTCTGCATGGGTACTCCAACATAGGTCATATTGACCTTTTGAGTGTTCTGAAGTTGCATCTAAAGCTCGTGGGCATTGTCCAGTTGAACCGCAAGAACGTTCGTCACCTGCTGGTGTTCCGTTGTATCCAGTAGAAACAATCTTGTGATCTTTAACAACTACCGCTCCGTGTTGCGCACGAACGCAGTCACCTCGCGCAGAAACTGCTTTAGCGATATTTAAGTAGTAATCATCCCAACTTGGTCTATTCATAGCGGTCTCATAACAACTAATGCGCTTGGAAATGGAGCAGCGTTTTTAGCCTGACCAAACTTTAGCCGTCCTCGTATAAAACGTACTTCGTGATGAATTACACTCTCATGCCACCAAGCCGTATCTGTACGAGAAGGAACAAGACAGACAACAGTAGCGCCACGCTTAGACTCTAAATCAGCCTTAGCCATCCACTCTTTAATAGTTTTTCCATATGGAGGATTAAGCCACACAGCCCCGTTCCCGGCTTCTTTTGACCAATCATGCTCAAAAGCATCTTGTCTATCTGGGTTGTCGTGGTCAGGACCAAACCATTTGTCGCAGAGGGCAGAACTTTTAAGAGCAGCAGCGTCAAGCGTGAAATTAAACTCCAATGCGCACTTATCAAAAAATGCACGTGGTGTTGACCACGTATCGTCCAAAGATGACATAGCAGTAGAGCTAGAGTAAAAACCAGTACTTGGTTCGTAGGTCATTTACTCTCCGCTGCTTTAATCCTTGCTTCGGCAATTTTGATGTACTCAGGGTTTTGCTCAACGCCAATAAAGTTAAATCCCTCAAGAGTCGCTGCTTTTCCTGTTGAGCCTGAGCCAGTGAATGGATCAAGAACAGTTCCGTTAGGTGGAGTAACCATACGAACTAGGTAACGCATTAAATCTGTCGGCTTTACAGTTGGGTGGTGGTTTGCTTGTTTAGCAACTCCTTTTTCAACAAAAGTTCCCATACCGGTTTCGGTTCTGTCGTCTGGACGCTTTTCCTCAAACCCATCTAAACCTTCATTACGATCACGCTTGGAAGTCTTGGCGCAATAGAAGTAACGGGCAGCCGAACCGCTATCACCAAAACCAGGGTCACCTGCTTCGTATTGACCAGCAGGGACAATGTTCACTCCGCTAGTGTCTTTCTTTCCAATACGACCACCAGTTGATTTACCAGTGTCAGGGAATAGTTCAACAACTTCGTCTGAACCGTCGTGGATGAAGTTTGCAGGGTATCTTCCTGAGACAGTAACTTCAATCTCTTTTGGAACCCAGTTGTCATCTCGGAAAGTCCCAACCTCTGGTTGGTTTGCACTCATTCCACCGTAAGTTCTTACTTCGTCACCAATGCGTGATCCGTCAATATTAATAGCACCAGTGCCGTGAGCAAGAACGTTCTTGGCAACAGTCTTTTCAGACAGAGGCTTACGAGCCATAACAATAGGTTCGTGTGCTGGTTTTAAGGCTGTTCCCCAACCTTTCCACTTCTTTGCTTCCTCAGTGGATTCGCCTGTTTGGACTAGTTGGTTAAGAGTAGTGTTATAGCCGTCGTCAGTTGAGTTCATGAAGCCAACGCCACTTGCTGGCTTAGCCTCAAACTCAACCCCAGCCATTTTGTCTAAGGCTTTGGCAACATCTAAAGACTTAGGGAACCCTGACCCATATACCCACATAATCTGGTCACGGATCTCAAAACCTGCATCCTCAATGGCGCAAGCCATACGGTGATAAGTCCGGGAGCCGCCAAAAGATAATAAATGACCGCCAGGCTTTAGAACGCGAAAAACTTCTTTCCACATATCTACGTTATAGGCAATACCGCTTGAGTCCCAAGACTTGCCCATAAAGCCAAGTTCATAGGGTGGGTCGGTGACGACAGAGTCTACAGAGTTGTCAGGCAGACTTTTTAACTCTTCCTCGCAATTTCCAAGAATAACTTTGTGTGTCATTACTCTACGGACTTTAACCCTGTTACAGGACAAGTCTCTTCTGACTCTTTATTCTTGTTCTTTTTGAAAATAGCATTACGAAAAGCTCGTAAGATTTCAAACAAGAAAACTACGCCAATGAGGGCAACTAGGAGAACTAGTCCCCAGCCGAGAACCCATAGGAAAAGTTCTGCCAGTAAATAAAAAGGTTGTTTCCAGTCAAGTTCCACTATTTAAAGCCCTTTCTAGAGGTATAAAACGTATAGACTTAAACTTAAGTGTATACGATAATTATGTCTTTTAGAGGGCAAAACGCCGATATCTAGCCTGTGGATAACTTTTATTTTACGGATACTTGTATATACCTTTTTAGATCTTTCTCTTCATATGCTTTATCAAGATCCATAATAAATTCATCTATTGCAAGTTTCTCTAACTCTTTATCAGTAAAAACTCCTTCGACTCCGTCGCACAAGTAGTTTTCTGAAAAACCTGTTTCAATAGTTACAGTTACTCTTTTTCCCATTTTTCTATCCTTTCGTTGTTAGGCTCACTTTACAGGTTATGTTGCGCCTGTCAAGCCTTGAAAGGTGTGTTTTGGCTTATTTTCCAGATGCAAGCCGGCGCTGGCGTAGGAGCGCGAAATCCTTAACTTTGGTGTCGCCCATGTAGCCCCAAGCGTAGCCATCAGCAATTAGAGCCTCATTGACGGACTTCTCTGCCCCGTCTAGGAATAGCCAGCCAAGGATACGTCCGTACTTCTCTGAGGAGTCTGGCTTCTCTGTCCGGA
>Ga0315909_10005338_pt1 | contig 14821 bp, 19 predicted proteins | sample LakEriMetagenome_11_FD_203527 | JGI IMG/M metagenome (GOLD analysis project Ga0315909, IMG submission 203527) | Freshwater fungal communities from buoy surface, Lake Erie, Ohio, United States - Buoy 2 MA125 | ecosystem: Environmental > Aquatic > Freshwater > Lake | place: USA: Lake Erie, Ohio...
GTTCAACTAGCTCTGGCTCACGCCGGCGCACTTTCTTAAGGATTTAAGTTTTACATGGCAGAACGTGATGGTGACGGCTGGGTTGATTGCAAGTGCGGCTCCCGACACTGGGGTAAGTATGGCGCTGCCGGCGTTGTACTTCTGGATCCAGTAACCCGCTCAATCTTGATGCAACTTCGTGCGGAATGGACGCACGGTGGGCGAGTGTGGGGAATTCCCGGCGGCGCCCGAGACTCGCATGAAACCCCGATCGAATCTGCGCTTAGGGAAATGTCGGAAGAGTTAGCCATCCACCCTGATTCAGTAAAGGTTGTGCACGACAACATCTGGGCAGATCACGATGAATGGAGCTATCACACCGTAATAGCGATCACTTCACGCGATATTTCATTTCAAGTTAATGAAGAAGCAGAACTAGCTGAGTGGATTGAGTTTTCTAAGGTATCCGAACTTGATTTGCATCCAGGCTTTGCGTCTAACTGGAATGACATTTTGCACGCTATCGAAGGTGTTCTGGCAAAGTCCTAGCTCTTGTAGGCACTTAGTTGCGAAATCTTATGACCTAGTCGCACAGCTCGCTGGTGGTAAGTGGTCATAGGAATGTCCCAATCACTCTGAATTACCCGGAACTTATGTTCCGCGATAGCTGCTGAGGCATATTCGAAATATGATTCATCATCCGTGACAAAAACCATGCGTCCACCAGGCTTGAGCAACGCAAACACTTGGTCTAAAAAGAGTTGGCTAATTAGACGACGTTTATGGTGTCTAGCTTTCGGCCATGGATCTGGAAACAGAACATGCACTTCAGTTATAGATTCAGGTTTCAACCAATCGGTAAATACATCCATGCCATCACCATGATGTGTCCGAAGGTTGGTCAATTCTTGTTCTGTGGCCGTTTCAGCGATAGCTAGTAACCCGACAGTATGCACATCAATAGCGAGCACGCCGACGTTTGGTGAAGAAGCTGCCAGGGAAAGTGCATGAAGTCCCATTCCCGAGCCAAAGTCCACAATTACCATTTCTCGATTGAAAACTTTAGCCAGATCGATTGGGCGTTCTAGACCAGAAATCTCAAAATTTGGCAGCAGTTCTCGCAGGGTTCGTTCCCGACTTGCTGACATCCGTCCGTGCCGGGCATGAAATGTCCGAATGTGAGGGTGTTCCGAAACCGTGCCAGGTTGCGGATAGATTGGAGACTGCACAATTCAGAGTACAAGGTTAAGAGTTCAAACAAGGAGAGACCATGGATCTCAGTGGCGTTCACGTTCCGTTAGTTACACCATTTGATAGCAACGGAGTAGTTGATACCAAATCAATCGCGCACATTGCAGAAGTGATGATTGCCAATGGCATTTCTGGAATCGTCGCCGCTGGTACGACAGGTGAGGCCTATGCGCTGAACTTTGAAGAGCGACAAACCGTTATTGACACCATCGTCAAGCAAGTTCATGGTCGGGTTCCAGTTTTGGCAGGTGTTGGCGGCATGTCAACAAAGGAAGCAATCAAGCAAGCTCAACTCGCGCTCGAACTAAAGTGCGACGGCCTGATGGTTGCGGCTCCGGCCTACGTATTACCAACTCCAACGGAACTTGCAAACCATGTGACAGTTGTAGTTGCCGCCGCAAAACTACCTACTGTGCTTTATGACTACCCAGCTCGCACTGGCGTTCCATTTGATCAGGAAACCCTAGATCTACTTGCAGATAACGCTCATGTAATTGGAATCAAAGAAGCATCCGGAGATTTAGATCGAATTCCAATGCTTAACCAGCGCTACGCAGGCAGAATCGAAATTGTTTGTGGCGCTGATGCAGATAGCCCATCATTCTTTAATGCTGGTGCAACGAGCTGGATTGGTGGCATGGCAAACGCGCTACCAAAGGCTCACTTTGGAATTCTTGATCCAGCAACTAGAGCGCAGGCTCATGCTGCAGTACTTCCATTACTGGAACACATTGAATCGGGTAGATACATAGCCAAGACGAAAGCTCTAATGGGGCTTCTTGGCGTTCCTTGCTCGTCAACCCGTGGACCACTGGCAGAACTTGAACCAGCTGGCGTCGAAACTTTGCGCGCCCTTGTAGCGCAAGCTGGTGAATGGGTTCCAAGCCTGGTTTAACTCATGTCAGCGACCTTGTGGAGTTCTATCCCAGCTTCATGGCAGAGTTGTCTCGCGAGTTGCCGATCAAGTATTGATCAAATCGATGTGCAGCTAGCGCAGTGCGTTAAAGATTCGATCGAAGTTGTGCCGAGTTTTGAAAACATTTTTGCTGCTCTGAAGATTTCACCCAGTGATGTATCAGTAGTTGTCATTGGTCAGGATCCATACCCAACACCTAGTCACGCAATTGGTCTAGCATTTGCGATACCTAGCCAAACAAAACCACTGCCAGGCTCCTTGCGAAACATCTTCAAAGAAGTTGCAGCAGACACCGGATCGACCTCAACGGCTGACGCGTCATTAGGTGCTTGGGTAGACCAGGGCGTTCTATTGCTAAACACTTCACTGACCACTGAGTCTGGAATCCGGGCTGCGCATTCAAGCTGGCCATGGGAGCCTGTGGTTCGCGCCATAATCGCACATGTAGTTGAGGTAAATCCGCTGGTAGTAGGTCTGCTCTTTGGCAATCACGCAAAAAAATTTCGTGAGCTGTTTGATCCGAACTCGATCGTAAGTTCAACGCATCCAAGTCCATTGAGTGCTAGCCGAGGTTTCCTAGGTTCTATGCCATTCACCCGAGTAAATGAGATCCTGATGAGAAATGGTAAGTCGGTGATTGTCTGGTGAAGAAATCATATCCAGTTGTCGCGCTGCTGATTATCGCTTGGCTGTTTAGTTCTTGTGATGACGGCGCAAATCCAGAGCCAATCCAACCATCTGTCAGTAATCCGGCGCCACAAGTACTGCCGTCAGATTCGCCGACGCCGCAGACAGCGCCCAACGATCAAGTAACGCAACCATCACCCGTTGTTACGCCTTCGAGCCAAGCGCAAGTGTCCTCGCAAGCGCTTGCAGTTGCTCAAACGTTGCAAGTTAGAGGTAGGGCACCAGACACGGACTACAGCCGTGATGCTTTTGGATCAGCCTGGAAAGATGTGGATCGAAATGGCTGCGATACTCGCAATGACATTTTGCAGCGCGACTTTGCAACCGTAATTCTGAAATCGGGAACGGGGAACTGTAAAGTCATCGGCGGTACCTGGATAGATCCGTATTCCAACGAAAGCTACACCTTTGCCGAAGCACCCAGCGGGGCTCAAATCGATCATGTGGTTTCACTCAAGAATGCCTGGCAGATGGGTGCAGACCAGTGGACTGATCAATTGCGCGTTGAGTTTGCAAACGATCCCTTGAATCTCCGAGTAACCATTGCATCCTTGAATCAACAAAAGAGTGATTCGAATGCCGCGTCTTGGTTACCGCCGTTTAAGCCCGGTCGATGTGCTTTCATAGCCACTCAAGTTGCTGTGAAGGCGAAATGGTTTCTTTATGTAACTGAGGCTGAAAAGGAAGTTTTCATAGCGATTTTGAGTAAACCAGAATGTGAACAAACTCAGCTTCCGAACTAGAAATTTACTTGTCCGATAGGGCAGACTTAGTTTGTGGCCAATCCTCCAGCAGTCTTAATGGTTGAACTAGTCATGTCCATTGACCGGATGATTCAATCCGCCCAATCCGCTAACGAGAAACAGAGTCACTTAGTTATTCCAGGCGAATGGCCAGCCCAAGTAGTTCTAGGACATGTTTCACAGGTAGATGAGCAAGTTTGGATGCCAAGAATCGCTCAGATGTGCCAGGCCTTGGAAGCAGGAGAGAAGCCTCCTAGTTTCACTTGGTGGGAACCAGATGCAACGGCCACGTATGACCGATTTAGTGAGATGTCGTTGTCGGAAGCTTCGGCGCTTGCGATGTCAGTGCGCACTCAACTGCTTTCTGTTGTTAAGGATCTGACCCCAGAGCAGTGGGCTGCTACCGCGGAACATGACGCGTTTGGACACATTGACGTTTCAGGTCTGGTTATTCAGATTTTGACTCATGACGAAGAACATCGCGCCAGCTTGGTTTAACTCCCAAGTTCAGCTCGGCCCTCCTAGAACCAATGCGATTTCTTAGGTTTGATTCAACGGTTGTCGGGGTAATCTAAAGCCATGACTGGTATTTATATAATCCTTGGTGTCGTTGCGCTGCTCGTTGTTATCGGCATTGTTCAGTACAACAAATTGGTTCGACTAAATGTTGCGGTAGATGAAGGTTTTGCCCAGATTGAGGTACAACTCCAACGCCGAGGCGACTTGATCCCTAACTTGGTAGAAACCGTCAAGGGATATGCCTCACACGAAAAAGAAACTTTTGAGAAAGTGGTTCAAGCGCGAGCTCAGGCTACTGCAGCTCAAGGCGTGGCCGCAGTTGCTGAAGCAGATGGCATGCTTACCCAAGCGTTGCGAGGACTGCTAGCCGTGGCTGAGGCCTATCCAGACCTTAAGGCTTCTGCAAACTTCCTCTCGCTACAAGAAGAGCTTTCTGGCACTGAGAACAAGGTTGGTTTTGCTCGCCAGTACTACAACGACACGGTGCGAGCCTTAAATGAATCCATCGTTTCGATACCTGGCAAATTCTTCGCAGGTCCAGCCAAAGTTGTCGAGCGCGATTTCTACGTAGTTGACGATCCAGGCAAGCGAGCAGTACCAAACGTTTCGTTCAACTAACTAACGTTCATAACTTTGCTTTCTAAGGAATCACTTGTCTAATTTCAGGGCACAACAACAAAGCAACCGGCGTAAGACATTTTTATTGCTTGGAGTAATGGGAAGTCTGACGGCTTTTGTTATCTATGCCGTTGCTTTGTACTTGGGATACACCAGCGTTGGAATCATTCCAATTGCAGTTGGGATTTCCTTGATTAGTGTTTGGGGATCGTTCTACAACTCAGACAAAATCGTTTTGACAATGACTGGTGCAAAAGTTATTGATCACGATACTGCGCCACAGTTATTCAACTTGGTGCATGAAATCACTATCGCTTCGGGAATGCCGATGCCAAAGGTAGCAATCGTTGAAGATGATGCTCCGAATGCATTCGCAACTGGCCGTGATCCAGAGCACGCTGTCATTGCTTTTACAACTGGCATTCTTCGCGTAATGGATCGAGAACAGTTGCAAGGTGTAGCGGCGCACGAACTAGCCCATGTAGCTAACCGCGACACTTTAGTTTCTGCTGTTGCCGCAACTACCGCAGGAGCGATTGCCCTAATGAGTGACTTTCTGCTTCGAATTAGTCTCTTCGGTGGTGGACGTAGAGATAGCAATGGGGGAGCAAATCCATTTGTGCTAATTGCAGCATTAGTAGCTGCGATACTTGCACCGATTGCTGCTGTACTACTGAAGGCGGCAATATCACGCAAGCGTGAGTCACTGGCCGATGCAACTGCAGTTGCCTTTACTCGTAATCCAACTGGGTTGCGCCGAGCCCTAGAAACTTTGGCTGCGGACAGCACTGTGGTGCACCAGAAATCTAATGCAGTTGCTCACCTGTGGATTGAGTCGCCTTTGGACAGCAAGATGACTTCAAAACTATTTGCCACACATCCTGCTATTGAAGAGCGAATTGCTAACCTGCGCGCCCTTGAGCAAACTGGTCCACTTAACGAATCCGCTTAAGTTTCGGATTCACCTGAAATTCTCGAAAACTCGTGTCAATCTTGTCTAAATTCATTTGGAGGATTGATGAGTCATATCGGTATTGCTAGCCCTTACTCATGGGACAGCCCTTTTCATTACTCGCAGGCAACTGTTCATAACGGCGTGGTTTATGTCTCCGGACAGGCCGCACTTGGTGCTGACGGCTCCATTGTCGGTGAAAACGATTTCGAGGCACAGGCTCATCAAGTCTTTGCAAACCTAAAGACTGTTTTGGCGGCCGCAGGAAGCGATCTGTCCAAGGTGTTTAAAGTGAACATCTACATGACTGACATGACTCAGTTTCCGACGATCATCGAATGTCGTGAGAAGTATTTCTCAAAGCCTTACCCAGCTGATACAACTGTGGAAGTTACTGCGCTTGCTATCCCAGGTTTACTGCTTGAGATTGACGTAATTGCAGCGTTGGCTTAACTAGTTAGCCAGCAATTTCTTCGTCGCCAGTATTGGGCTTAGTTGCCCCGCTACTAGTTGCACATTTGCTGCAGAGCAACGCTAGCTTTCGGCCCTGGGATTCATGTCGGTTATAGAAGTCTTTAGTTGGGACGCCACAGTCGTCACAGGTGCTGAGGACTTTGGTGTGATCTGAAAAGTCCATGCTCATACGGTTGTCGAAAATGTACAGTGAGCCATCCCAAAGTCCATCGTCTCCGAATTGCTCGCCATAACGCACAATTCCACCTTGAATTTGGTAAACCTCTTCGAAGCCACGACTCTTCATGACTGCGGAAAGAACTTCGCAGCGAATTCCACCAGTGCAATAGGTGACTATGGGCTTGCTCTTTAGATGGTCGTACTTCCCGCTTTCAAATTCCGCCACAAAATCGCGAGTTGTTTCCACATCTGGAACGATGGCATTTCGAAACTTGCCGACTCTTGCCTCGTAGGCGTTTCGTCCATCAAAGAAAACGACATCATCGCCGCGAGATTCAACTAAGTCATGAACTTCAGTAGGTGAGAGGTGAACACCGCCACCAATGATTCCGCCTTCATCAACTTTCAGTTCGTTAGGAGCGCCAAAAGACACCACTTCATCGCGCACCCGAACGGTTAGCTTTGGAAAGTCGTGACCAGTGCCTTCCGACCACTTAAAGTCGATTTTATTGAAACCTGGATAGGCCTTAGTTTTTCGGATGTATCGTTTGAGATCGTCAATGTCGCCGCCCAACGTCCCGTTAATGCCATGTTCAGAGATGATGATTCGACCTGTAAGGCCAAGGAGCTCACATAAGTCGTATTGCCAAAGTCGGAGCGCAACTGGATCAGCAACCGGCGCAAAACCGTAATAGAGGATGACCTTGGGAATTGCCATAGCCACCTCACGTGAAAAAACTGCGCCGAATCGCAGTATTTGTGTCCGAGGGGGGACTTGAACCCCCATCCCCGTGAAGGGACTAACACCTCAAGCTAGCGCGTCTGCCAATTCCGCCACTCGGACAAGTGTGCTGGGTAAGCCCAGCCCCGTCATAATACCTGCTTAGTCGGATTTGGCTCAAATAACGCAATCGGTGCGGACATAACTAACGTCATGCGTCAGACTATGGGTATGTCAATTGAGCCACTTGCAGATGTAGATTCCGAAGTTGTCGAGCTAGTTCGCGACTTAATCAAAATCGATACCTCCAACTATGGCGACGGTAGTGGGCCCGGCGAGGCGCTAGCCGCTGAGTACGTTGAAGCAAAACTTAAAGAAGTCGGCATTGAGTGTGAACGTTACGAGACCACAAGTGGTAAACGCCAAGGTGTAAATGCCCGAATCGAAGGCAAGGATCCAAGTAAGCCTGCGCTGTTGATTCATGGTCATTTAGATGTGGTCCCAGCCGAGGCAAAGGACTGGACTTATCACCCGTTTGCTGCCGAAGTTCACGACGGCATGATTTGGGGTCGTGGCGCCGTTGATATGAAGGATGGCGACGGCATGATCTTGGCGCTGGCTCGATCCTGGGCGCGCAATGGTGTCCAACCTGATCGAACCATCGTTTTTGACTGGCTACCGGATGAAGAAGCAGGTAGTGAGCATGGCTCAGGTTGGTTAGTTGAGAATCGTCCAGAGCTTTACCGCGGGGTTACTCAAGCTGTGGGTGAAGTTGGCGGGTTTTCATTAACACTTCGCGATGATGTACGGCTGTATTTAGTGCAGACAGCTGAAAAGGGCATCCGCTGGATGAAACTTAAGGCAGAAGGAACAGCTGGTCACGGTTCATTCATTAACAATGAAAATGCAGTTACTAAATTAGCTGAAGCAGTTGCTGCAGTTGGAAATCATAAGTTTGATCTTGCGCTCACTCCGACAGTTCGGGATTTCATTAAGGCTGTTTCAGACGCCATTGGTATGGAATTGAGTGCAGATGATCCTGAAGAGTTGCTGGCTCAACTAGGACCAATCGCTCGAATCATCGGAGCCACACTTTCAAATACTGCGAATCCAACCATGCTTAACGCCGGCTACAAGCACAACGTCATCCCAGGTGCTGCGGAAGCAATGATTGATGGCAGGTTCTTGCCGGGCTATGAAGATGAACTCATCAAGGACATCGAGAATCTCTTGCCTCCAGGCGTTGTGCTGGAAGATGTAGTTAACGGAATTGCACTTGAAGCGCCGTTTGAGGGACCGCTAATCGATGCCATGGGTGCTGCGATTCGGGCAGAAGATCCGTTCGGTACTCCAGTTCCTTATACAGTTAGTGGCGGTACGGATGCCAAAGCATTTAGCACGCTAGGGATAACTTGCTACGGATTCCTGCCGTTACTGCTTCCACCAGAATTGGATTTCAGCGCAATGTTCCATGGTGTCGATGAAAGAGTTCCAACTTCTGGCTTGGAGTTTGGAGCTCGCGTAATGGATCGATTCGTTCGTAGTCTCTAGCTCTGGCTAGGCAGTTCGTTGCAAGTGATAGATCTTGCGGCGAAGCCGAACATAGCGACTGCCATCTTGGTAGACACGAACTCGTTCTAGTTCCCAGCGTTCCACTTCGGCCATTGCCGTTAGGTAGGACTTAACTTCAGAACGCTTTGTGCCGCGATGAAAGTTGACTTCGCGAAACTCCCAAACTGCGCTCATTGATTCCACCCGAAATCTGGATAGCCACGCTCTATTGCGGAAACTTCATCAAGCGCTTCATGGATCTCTGGAGGTAATTGTGCATTCACTGAGTTCAGGACAACTCTTAGTTGAGCTGCAGTTCTGGCACCAATTACTGCACTAGAAACTTGCCGACGAGCACTGGTCCACGCTAATGCCACATCAATTGGAGTTAGCCCTAAGCCTTCAGCTGCGGTACAAACTGCGTCAACTATTGCGCGAGACCGATCATTTAAGTAAGGCGTAATAAAAGCCGAGAAGTGTGAAGTGGCAGCTCGCGAGTCGGCTGGTGTGCCGTGACGATACTTGCCGGTCAAGACACCGCGACCCAGGGGAGACCAAGCCATGATTCCCACACCTAGATCTTCAGCAGCAGGTATCACTTCGCGCTCAATGCCACGCTGCAATAGTGAGTACTCCATTTGGGCACTGATTGTCGGATACTTTGATCCAAGTGCAGCGCTAGTAAGTTGCCAACCTGAGTAATTTGAAATGCCTAAGTAGCGGACTTTGCCTGAATCGATTGCATGCTCGGCTGCACTTAAAGTTTCTTCGATCGGTGTGTATGGATCCCAAGCGTGGATGTGCCAAACATCTATATGAGTGCGTCGCAACCTCCGTAGCGAGGCATCCAAGGCAGTTAGTAAGTGACTGCGACTCGCATCACGGCGTCGATTGGTGCGAACGCTACCGGCCTTACTTGAAATCAAAACGTCTGGTTGCTCGCGGCAAAATTCTCCGACAATTTCCTCAGAAACACCATCGCTATACACGTCAGCTGTGTCGATGAAACGACCGCCAGCTTCGTGATACAAATTGAACTGGTCTCGGGCCTCGTGGATATCGGTATCACGACCCCAGGTCATAGTTCCTAAGGAATACTGCGACACCAGAAGGCCGCTGTTCCCCAAAGACCTTAGTTCCATAGGTTCACGCTAGCGTTTGTTGCGTAGATTGTTTTTAAGGACTCGTGTGTGTCCTTGATTTTTTAGGAGATTACGTGGACGAGCAGTTGTCGTGGCTCCAAGCCATAGTCCTCGGCATCTCCCAAGGACTAACTGAGTTTCTGCCGATCTCTTCAACAGCTCACACTTTGATTGTGTCGAAGCTTCTGGGTTGGCCAGATCCAGGTGCTGCTTTTACAGCAGTGACTCAGGTAGGGACTGAACTAGCTGTTGTTATCTACTTTCGACAAGACATCGCGCGGATTCTGAAAGCCTGGTTCGTCAGTCTTACTAAGAAGAGTGAGCGTGCTAACCCTGATGCAAAAATGGGTTGGTATGTAATCATCGGCACAATTCCAATCGGAATTGCTGGACTTGCATTCAAGTCATCAATTGAAACAACTGCCAGAAATCTTTGGCTGGTTGCAGCGACATTAATAGTTATGGGAATTCTTCTCGGATTAGCAGATCGCTTCGCCAGGCACACAAAGAGTGAAGCGGATATCAACACCAAAAATGCGGTTCTATTTGGACTCGGACAAGCTTTAGCTTTGATTCCTGGAGTTTCCCGAAGCGGTGCAACAATAACTGCTGGTCTTGCAATGGGCTTCAAACGTGATGTGGCTGCGCGCTACTCGTTTCTACTTGCGATCCCAGCCGTTTTTGCTTCAGCAGCATTAACTGCGGGGGACATTTCATCGGATAGCTTTGTGAATTGGCCAGCCACCATCGTGGCAACGATAGTTGCCTTCGTCGTTGGTTATTTCGTGATTGCTAGTTTGATGAAGTATCTGCAGACTCGCACGTTCTTGCCGTTCGTCATTTATCGGATCGCACTAGGCACGCTTTTGATGGTTTTGCTCGCTAACGGCGTACTTTCTGCCACCTAGTAGGACGATATTTCCCAATAGTGTTGACCCATGGGAACTTTGCTACTGATCAGACATGGTCGGACCGACGCCAATGCCACGGGCGTTCTGGCTGGACGCGCGCCAGGTGTAGTTCTCGACGAAGTTGGTCGCACGACTACTGAGTCGTTAGCTAAGCGATTGGAAGCCGTCAAAATCGCTCAAGTTGTTTCGAGCCCATTAGAACGAACCCTCGAGACTGCATCGATTCTCTTTGCTAAAGATGTTGAGGTCGCCCTAGAAGACCGGTTGTTGGAATGTGATTATGGCGATTGGCAGGGCGCAAAGTTAAGCGAACTTTCAGTGAATGAGCTGTGGCCAATCGTTCAGCAACGGCCTGATGAAATGATTTTTCCAAATGGCGAATCTATGAATGATATGTCGAGTCGCGCTTGTCTGGCCGCCAGAGAATGGGATGCCAAGCTCAGTAGTGAACATGGTGACAATGTCGTGTGGGCTGCAATCAGTCACGGTGACATCATTAAAGCTATTTGCGCAGATGCCATGGGACTACCACTTCGCAAATTTCAGTCACTCCTGATCGAGCCTGCATCAGTTAGCGTGATTCACTACTCTGAAAACGGCTCAGCAGTGTCTAAATTAAATGACACTGGAAGCGAATGGCTCTCAAAATTGAATGCCGAGGCTATGAAAACGCCAACTCTCGGTGGCGAAAGCGGGAAGGATTAACGATGGCGCGAATTGTTCACACTTTCGATAACCCACAACGCTTCGTAACCGGAACGGTAGGAGTGCCCGGGGAACGTACATTTTTCCTGCAAGCACGAACTGATCAACGAATTGTCAGCGTCTCTCTTGAAAAACAACAGGTCGCTTTGTTGGCAGATCGACTAACTGAACTCTTGGATCAAGTAGCTCGGGCTGAAGGTATTGACGTTACATATTTCGGCCCAGCTGACTTAGAACCACTAGATAATCCGATTCAGGAAGAGTTTCGCGTAGGCACTTTGGCTTTGGGTTGGAATACCGAGAGCCAACAAGTAGTTATCGAGGCACATGCATCCTCTGAGAACTTCGAGGACGTTCCAGATTTAGAAGAAGACTCAGATTTTGGGCCAGACGTTTTGCGTGTCCGATTAACTGGTTCGCTAGCTACTGCGTTTTGCACCAGGGCATTTGCAGTTGTCTCCGCAGGTCGCCCGCCATGTCCACTCTGTACCGAACCACTTGACCAACAAGGTCACATTTGTCCAAGAGCTAACGGATACCTAAGGCGCGGTTAAATCACCCTAGAAAACTGGCCAGGGGACAGCCGGCCAGTTTGGACTAGGACTGGGCATAGTTTGCTGAATCAACAAGAAGTCGAGGCGCTCGTGAAGAGCCTCAATCTCAGTGACGGTCAACAGTTCTTCCAATTCACTTCCAGATATCTGGGATTTAAGTCTTTCTAAATCTGCTAGTTGGCTGTCGGAAATTCGCTGACCGATCCAGCCCCAAAGCACAGTGCGCAATTTGCCTTCAGAGTTAAAGGTGACTCCATGATCAATCCCGAAAGTATTGCCAGTTTCGTCGGTTAGCAAGTGACCGGCTTTTCGATCGGCGTTGTTAACCAAGGCGTCGAATACTGCAATCTGCATTAATCGCTCTGAGTCTTCATGAGCCAGGGTGACTTGATGTCCTTCTTCGTCAATTCCAGTGATGATTGTCAACCAGCCATCAGGAACTGTATTTGGCGGAAAAATGTCTACTTTCGTTGGCTCCGCATCAATCCACTTTTGGAATGAGCCGATTCCATATGGGCCTTCATTGATTGTGGTTTCTGGAACTACATTCCACCCAAGCATTTCACTAACTAAATAGGCAGCCCGTTCGCGCAAGTGAAGGGTGTGGTCAGGAAAATCCCAAAGCGGACGTTCCCCAGAACGTGGTTTGTAGATAAATCGATTACCATCAGATTCCACTACAAGTGTGGAGTTTGAGGCATTGACCATCTGTCCAATAACTGTGACGTTTTCCATAGCAAGAAAGCTAACTAGATGATTCCGAGGATTGCATCAATAGCGACCGCAACTTCACTTGTTGCATCCAGTTGCGCACCCGCCAAGGTTTCTGCTGCCCAAACATCGATAGCTTTAAGTGCGCTCGGAGTATCGAGATCGTTGCGCATCACCTTCACCATTTCCGAAACCGGGCTAGTCGCTCCTGTGGGATGACTTAGCGCAGTTCGCCAGTTTGCTAACCGAGTTTGGGCCAATTCAAGTTCATTATCAAACCATTCCCAATCACTTCGATAATGGTGAGAGAGCAACACTAGGCGAATAGCCATTGGATCGACACCCTGCTGTCTAAGTTTTGAGACAAAGACTAGGTTGCCTAATGACTTACTCATCTTCTCGCCATCAAGGGAGACCATGCCGGCGTGCATAAATGTTTGTGCAAATGGTTTCATTCCAGTAAGCGACTCGGCGTGCGCAGCGCTCATCTCGTGATGTGGGAATTTAAGATCGCTTCCACCACCTTGCACTGTGATTTGGGAGCCTAAATAGTGTGTGGCGATTGCCGAGCATTCAATGTGCCAACCAGGTCTTCCCGGACCAAGTGCTGATGGCCAGGATGGATCGTCGCCTGACTGTCCACGCCACAGCAGAGCATCAAATGGATTGCGTTTGCCTCGGCGATCTGGATCTCCACCACGTTGCGCAAAGATTTCCAGCATTTCCGCTTCAGACAAGTGACAGATTTCTCCAAGCAGGTCTGTATGCGTCATGTCAAAATACAAATCAGCATCTATTTGGTAAGCCACACCAAGTTCCTTGAGCTTGACTGCACTCTGTTCAATCATCTCGATTGCTTCAACAACACCAACATAGTTCTGTGGCGGAATCACGCGAAGTGCTTCCATGTCCGCCTTAAAGAGATCAACTTGTTCAACTGCAATTTCTTGCCAAGCTCGACCTGTTAATTTTGCGCGCTCTAACAACGGATCATCGATGTCTGTGATGTTCTGGGTGTAGTTCACTTTGGTACCGATTGCTAGCCAGAATCTGTGCAAAGTATCAAAAGCTACGTAAGTTGCGGCATGACCCATGTGTGTTGCATCGTATGGAGTTATTCCACAGACATAGAGATTTGCGTCCTTGGATGTCGATGCCAACTTGAGAGTTTGCGACCTTGAATCGAACACCTGAAAGTCTGATGAACCTAAATTCAGCGCTGGAACGGAAACTTCACGCCACGGCTGCATGGTTTAAGTCTACGAGGCAACTGGCTGCCCATGCTTCTGGTGAGCAGAATCAGCGGTTAAAGAATTAGTTCTCGCGACGTCTTAAGTAGCGCTCAAATTCCTTAGCAATCGCTTCGCCAGTTGCTTCGGGTAGTTCGGCGGTGTCTTGCGTTTCCTCGAGGGCGCGAACATACTCAGAAATTTCCTCGTCATCCGTCGACAGTTCCTCGACTCCAAGTTGCCAAGCTCTGGCTTCTTCGACTAATTCGACAACTGGAATCGCTGTATCGAGCAAATCTTCTAAGCCACGAATTAAAGCCAGCGTCGCCTTAGGGCACGGTGGGGAAGCGACGTAATGCGGAAGCGCAGCCCAAAGTGCGACAGATGGGATGCCTTGCACTTCAAACTCAGATTGAAGTATGCCCAGGATTCCGGTTGGACCTTCGTACTTAGATGATTCAAAACCAGATATGTCTTGCAACTTCTTGTTCGACGTCGTTCCACTAACAGGAATCGGCCTAGTGTGTGGAACGTCAGCAAGTAGTGCACCCAAGGTAACTAGGACATTGCGTTCACCTAATTCGATGTGCGACAAGATTTCAGCGCAGAATGATTTCCATCTCATACTTGGTTCTACGCCATGAACCAAGAAAATCTTGGTGTCAGGCAGAGTGTCTGTCGATGCCTTAAAGATTGTCGTACCTGGCCAGGCCACTTCACGGTCGCCATCTAGTCCGATACTTACCTCAGGGCGATTGAACTGGTAGTCATAAAAGTCATCACCTGGTAAATCGATAACTTCTTCGGACTGCCAAACATCTAATAGGTGCTCAAGTGCGTCAGTTGCAGATTGTCCGGCATCGTTCCAGCCGCCGAAAGCGGCAATGATGATGGTTGTGTTTCGCGGGAAGGTTGGATCCTGCTCCAAGCACAACACCCCATTTCTGCAGATTGCCTCTAGTTTAGGTCCTCATTCCGACACCGGTTCAGCGAGTTTGG
>Ga0315909_10005341_pt1 | contig 14819 bp, 8 predicted proteins | sample LakEriMetagenome_11_FD_203527 | JGI IMG/M metagenome (GOLD analysis project Ga0315909, IMG submission 203527) | Freshwater fungal communities from buoy surface, Lake Erie, Ohio, United States - Buoy 2 MA125 | ecosystem: Environmental > Aquatic > Freshwater > Lake | place: USA: Lake Erie, Ohio...
ACGAGCAGCAGTCGCGGGTCAACAACCAAGCGCAGCAGTTCCAAGCTCAGGGTATGAATGCTGATAACGCACTACGCGCAGCACTTGCTAACCAAGGTGTGGATGTCACACGGGGTACGCAGAACCTACAGTCGCAGCTTCAAACGCAGCAGCTTGGTGCGCAGACTGGTACGCAGCTTGCACTGGCTAACTTGTCGAACGAGCAGCAGGCACGTGTAAATAACCAAGCCCAGCAGTTCCAAGCGCAAGGTATGAACGCCGACAACGCGCTCAAAGCGGCGCTGGCCAATCAGGGTGTGGACGTCACTCGCGGGCAGGCAAACCTCCAAGCTGCGCTCGGTGTCCAGCAACTTGGTACTCAGACGGGTATGCAGACGGCACTTGCTAACCTTGATGCTGCTTCGCAGGCAAATGTCCAGAACTTGGCAGCCCAGCTTCAGACACAGGGGCTTAACGCCGAACAGGCGATGCGCGCAGCATTGGCCAACCAGCAGGCGCAGCTTACGACGGGCCAGCAGAACTTGCAGGCTGCGCTTCAAACGCAGCAGCTTGGTGCACAGACCGGCCTTGCCGCGCTCCAGTCTAACCAGCAGGCGGACCTTGAGCGTCAGCGCATGGCGGAGCAGTCGCGTCAGTTTGGAGCGCAGCAGCGCCTCGCAGGTCTTGGGCAGGCGGGCCAGATGGGTCAGACCCTTACCAACATCGGCAGTGCCCGTTCGCAGGCAGACCTTGCACGGTTTGGTCAACAGACCCAGACTGCGGCGCAACAGCAGGCGCTCCAACAGCAGTACCTCGACATGGCGTATCAGGACTTCATGCGTCAGCGCGACTACCCAATGGAGCAGTTGCAGCAGTACAGCAGCTTGCTACGCGGCGTTCCGGTCACGCCGTCTTCGACGACCTCAACCTACGCTCAACAGCCGGGTATCGGGCAGCAGCTTCTTGGCACGGGTCTCGGCGCGGCCAGCATCTATAAGACTTTTGCGGGGGCATAATCATGGAAACCAAACCCTATAACCTTCAGTCCCCTGAGCAGATCGCCAAGGATTACGGTGGCAACAAGCAGAAGATTGCCGAAGCTATGCAGATGGGTATCCTTGATCCCACGGCTGGCACGATGGCGGGTATGTTTATCGACCGCATGCGCTCCGCAGCGCAGCAGGAAGCTGCGCCACAACAGACTATAGCCCAGCAGGTTATGGCACCACAGCCCCAGATGCCTATGGGTGCTCCTCCGGCTCCCCCCGCTCCGGCGGGTCTTGGTGCTACGCCGCAAGCTGCTGCTATGCCTCCGATGGGTGCTGCGCCTCCTATGGGTATGCCTGCTCCGCAGGGTGAAATGCCAATGATGGCTATGGGCGGTATGGTCCCTCCTTACGCTTCAGGCGGTGGCCTTTCTGATATGCCGCTTCCTGATGGTATGTTCGACGAACCCAGCAACGGTGGGTTTAACGACGGCTATGCTGGCGGCGGTATGGTTGCGTTCCTCGAAGGTGGAGAAGTTGAAGACAAAAATAAGAAGCAGTACATCACCACTGGAGAACCGGCTAAGATTGCTGCGGATGGTACTCTTGTTCTCGAGCCACAAAAGGCACCGGAAAACTTAGGTACCCAGATTATGCAGGGTATGGAATTTCAGCAACCTGCCGACCTGTTTGCAAGATTCAAAGAGAACGTGTTTGGGGCCACCAACTTAGCCGATGAGCTATCGCCACGTGAGACTAAAAGGGCGAAGCAGCTTGAAGCGCTTCTTGAGGAGGAAATGAGTCCCGAGGCGTTGAAAGCGCGGCGTAAGGAAGACATGTGGATGGCCCTTGGTCAGATCGGCGCTAAGATGGCGACGACACCGGGTTCTCTGCTCCAAGCCGCCGGTGCGGGTATCGGTGAAGCTCTGCCGGGTATAGCGGCTGCGGCCAAGGAACGTCGTGGTGCGAAGCGCAATCTGGTTAAGGAACTGCTATCGGAAGAGCGGCTGAGCAACAAGGAACTGGCAGACCGCTTTAACACGTCTCTCGACATGGTGGTTAAAGGTATCATCCCACTGGAAGAAGCATTCCAAGACCGGAACTTCCGTGACCGGTGGGAAAAACTGGGTCGTGAAAGCCAAGAGCGTATTGCTAACATCAATGCGGCTGCAGGGATTCAATCTCAGCGGATTTCTACGTCGGGGGCACTTACTGTGGCTGATAGGCAGCTTGCGGGACAACGCATTGGCGCTGCCAACGCGATGGCGGATTTTGTTGACAAACTTCTAACAGTAGATGGCGCGTATCAAGGGCTGCTCGCTACCAACCCAGCCGCAGCTTCCTTGTACCGTTCGGACCTAATTAGGAAAAACCTAGACAGGCAATTTGGTCCCGGCGCCGTAGACTTTAATGATATGAATAAGTAAGGAAAACGCTGTGCCTGATATACGGATGCCCGATGGTACAGTTATCCAAAATGTGCCAGAGGGTCTAACTCAGGCGCAGCTTCTCAGTAAACTGAAGGCTAATGGGTACGATACTGCAAAACTCCTAACCCCTGTTGGTTCTACCGATGCTCCTGCTGACGCTGTGCCGATGGATGGCGTGGCTCCTGTGCCAGCCCCCGTGGCGGTTGCACCTAGAGTGGGCACTGCTGAAGCGCGGTTACAAGCTCGCCAGCCGTTAAAGGAGGTAGAAGCTCCGGGGATATTTGATTACTTCACCGACCGCCAAGGCGCGATAAAACAAGCACGCGAACGCACTGCGTATATGCAGGAACTTGGGCAGCGTGGTGCGCTAGAAGATATCAAAACCCAAACTGGCTTCTTCGACCGCCTTGGGGATTTCTTCTCCAGAGGGCTTCTGTCTACGACATCAAGCATAAAAGATGCCCAGCGTGCTATCGAAGCCGACCCTGAACTCAAAAAGCAGTTCACGGAAGAAGCTCGGCGCTTTGCAGCCGACAGGGGCGTGGAGATAAAGGGTGCTACTACCGAGGAAGACGTAAAGAAAAACTTCTTACGTAATGCTATACCTTACATCTTAGAAAAAGGTGCGGAAAGTATACCCGGTATGCTCGCTGCTGGTATCCCGATACCCGGTTTAGGGTTAGCCCAGAACTTCGGTAGTCAGGGTCGAGAAGCAGCAGAGTTAGAAGGTCGGCAAGACGTAGAGCTTTCAGACCTAGGTAAAGTAGCTCCCGGGGCACTTGCCGTAACTGCATTGGATCAGTTAGGTTTAGGTGGTATCTTTGCTGCACCAGCTAAAACAGTACTTGGCCGTATTGGCAAAGCGGCGATGCTTGAAGGTGGCACCGAAGCCATTCAGTCAGCGATTGAGTACGCCAACCCACGTGTAGTCACTGGGTCGGATATCGACGCAGGTGAAATGTTCGAGCAGGCTGCGTTTGGCGCGCTCGTTGGTGGTGGTATTGGTGGCGGCGGTCGTGGTGGTATAGAAGCTGTAAACGCCGCGCTTAGCCGGGGCAAAGCTGAAGCTGCCGATAAGACATCATTTGCGGATTCTCCGGATGTTGAACAGGAATACCTGCGGCTGCTGACCATTGAGACGCAGGCACTGCGTGACCAGAACCCTGACCTAACTCAACGCCAAGCCTTCAACCAAGCTGTTAAGGACGCGGGTAAGCTGTACGACACAGCAATCGTTAACACTATGCTTGGCCCGGAAGGAGAAGCCGATGTCGTATCCGATGTTGATACCGGAGTGGATGTCACCGGAGGAGTTGGAGCAGGCGCTGCTCCTGATATCGAACCCTCGGCAACCCCAACTGGTGCCCCAGACCTTGGAGAAGCTGTCGCAGGAGGATTGGAGCGACCTGTTCCTAGCGTACCAATTCCTGCTGTTGGCGAAGGAACGGGAGTCGATACACTAGCGGCTACCCCTGCGCCTGAGGTGGTTGCGCCTACACCTGTGTTTGACATCACGCCAATCATGGAAGCCCCCACACGGAAAGAGCGTACTTCGGCTGCCAAATTCCTTGCGTCTGATATCGTCATGGAAAACCCCGAACTTCAAGGACTACCAGCGAAAACATACGGCCAAGCCGTCAACCAGATGGTGAATGCAGCCAGCCGTGGCGAGCAGTTTGATCCTGTCGATATTATATATAAGGTAGCAGAGATAGAGCGCCCTGCGCCTGCTGCGCCTGCACCCGCGTTTGAACCTATGGCTGCGCCCGATGTTCCGGCTGCGCCCTCCGTTGATGAAGTGGCTGTGGCTCCTGTTAAGGCTGCCATTGAGGCGGCTGCTGCGCCTACCCCTACTGCTGGCCCTGTCCCGACGCTTGCGGAAACCGCTGCGCGTGAAGTGGGTATCACGCCTGCACCTCCGCCTCCACCACCCGTTCAGGCTGCGCCTGTTACGCCTCCGGCCCCACCTGAGATGGCTGCGCCTACGATAGAGCCTACACCTGCTCCGCCCGCAGTGCGTACCGTGAACGACATGGCTGGTATCGGTACGGTAAACCCAGACAACACCAATGAGGTGTTGGTCGAAGGTGGCGGCATCCAGCTTACGCCCTTGGCGGACAATATCCTCAAGGTGGACAGCCTGCGCGCAGTCGAGACGGGTGGTGGCCGCAAGGCCATGGAGCGGCTTACCGAGGTGGCGGACGCCAACGGCACCGAGCTTCAACTTAGCCCTGAGCCATTTGCGGCTGAAGCGGGCAAAGAGATGACGCCGACTGAGCTTAGCAACTGGTATGCAGGCTTTGGCTTCCAAGAGCAGCCCGATGGCACCATGGTGCGTCCGGCCCCAACTGCTGCACCTTCTACTATCACGCCAGCGGATGTGCCTACCCCACAGGAAATTCTAGCGGACCTCGATAGCTTTGCTATCTCCGAGGCCCAAGACCGCGACCTTGACCAAGATATGTTCCTTGCGGGTGTGGATGATGTGCGCAACGGGAAAAAACCCCGGTTATTGATAGACCCCTTAGAATCTGAAGCATACAAAGCCGGTACACAATTCGCACAAGACCGCATCGCTGAAGTACAAGCTGCTACTGCGCCAACGGCTAAACCAGATATTGTTGAAAAACCTGCGCAGACAGGATCAAGAAGCCTTCGTAGTGGGCTTCTAAGTAGCGTCAGCAACGCAGTTGAAAATGCGAACGCAGCTACCCAAAACGCTATATACCGGATGCAGGACGCATGGAGAGTACTTACCGGCAAACCTATACTGGCCAACGCTAGGTTAACAGATTTACTGCGCGACCCAGACATCCTCAACAAAATGAACCCCGCGCAGCGTGAGCTTGCTGCGGCTTTGGCGGATGTCATAGACGATGATGTTAACGCCTATATCGGCAACACTAATTTTAGTCTGCAAGAAGTTTTTACCTTAGGGACTGCTACTTTTTATGGCGACACACCCCCCGAGGTTCGTTTGCGTGGGGTATCAACCGCAGCAAACATTGTAACCTTGCTTCACGAGGCGGTTCACATTGCTTTGACGGCTAAGTTTGGCGTGAGCTTTAATCGCTTAAACGATATTGGCTTTGATGCTGACCCAGAGATGGTCGCACTACGTAATGAAGCCTCTAAATTGATTGATGCGTACAACACTATGGCCGACGTGGAGGGTTCGACGGACCCATTACTCAGCGCATCCCCTTATGGGATGACAAACCTAGATGAGTTCATCGCTGAAGGTCTGACCCAACCTAGCTTCCAGAAGTTTTTGGAGAAGGGTAATCTGTGGACACGCTTCGTAACGCTGGTGCGGAAGCTACTTAAACTGCAGCCTAAGTTCCAACCACAACTAGATACCGTACTAAAGGCTGGTGCTAAACTAATTGCTGCGTCCAAGAAAATCGACCGTATGTATGATGTAACGGGTACTTTGGAGCAAAGGAAAAAATCCAGTAAGCCCACGGTAGTTTCCAATGGCAAGCCGGTTGTCCTGACCGAAGCCCAGAAGCGCACTGCGCTGGCCAAAGCTAAGGCTGCTCGGGAAAAGATGAACCGCATCCAGAAGCGGATTGCGTCTACCAACGATACGGCTGACGTTCTGAGTGGTGGTATTGACCTCGTCAAACTGGCACGTGGCGACAAGGAAAACTTGGCACTCCTTCGTGGGGCCATTGACGCCGTTGATGCTGGTAAGTGGCAGTTGGTGCTGCCCGTCCTCTCGACCGAGGACATCTTCCGTATCCTCAAGGGGCGCATTCCGGGTCTCATAGAGTCTGACCGTATCACTCGGCAAGATATCCCACGGTTCCAAAGCAAGGAGTATGGCCTTCTTGCAGAAGAGTTGGAGCAAGTATCTGAGTTCCTAAAGAAGTACCCGAAGGCCGCACAGGCTTTATCGGACCTTGAGTTTGCCACTGTGGCGTATCAGGTTGACCCGACCAAGGCAGCTACACCTGAGGAGTATGCCAAGCTTGATAAGAAAACCAAGGAGCTTCAGACCGAACTAGGCAGTGTCACGGCTGGCGACGCCAAAGGTAAAAAGAAGGTCGAAGACAAAATCGCTCGTCGGCTTGCTGATATTAAAAGCGTATATGCGGGTGTGCCCGGTGACGAGCGCGTGCTTGGCTGGCGTGACCTTGGCCGTCCCGAGTTTGGTGGCAACAAGGGTAAAGAGATATTCAAACTTATCCGTGATGCCCATCGGCGTGACTTAGAAACTAAGTATAATATGCTTCGTTCGCGCCTTATGGAGACTAAGAAAGACAAAGAACTCGCCGAAGCGCTGGAGAAGCTCGAAGCGCAATTCAAACCGGCGCGGGAGCAAGTCATCTATTTCCCAGCTATGCGCTTTGGTTCCTACTACGCACGTGTAGGCACGGGGGCTAATAGCGTATTCAAGATGTTTGAGACGCGGCTCAAGCGTAACCAGTTTGTACGGCTGATGAAAGCCCGTGGTGAAGAAGTCACCGATATCGGCAACGTCGAAGACCTGCGGAACAACTTTGAGCAGGTGTCGGGAGGGCCACTGAAAGAAGTCCTCGACCTATTCGATGGCGACCCGAAGGATATTGGCGCACTCAAGAGCCAAGTCTTCGACCTTTGGCTGCAAACCATGTCGGCTGGCGATATGCGCAAGCACATGGCTCCTCGTAAGATGCGCGCTGGTTACAGCACCGACATCCTGAAGAACTTCGCCAACTTCCGGCGCTCGTCCATTAACGATGTGAAACGCGCAAAGTTCGGTGAGCAGTTACGGCTAGAGATTTCCCGTGCCAAGGACATGGTCAAGGATATGCCTGACCGTGAGAAGATGGAAGTCTTTATTAAGGAGATCGAACTCCGCACGTTGAACAGCATGATGCCGCAAACCCTCACCAACAGCACCATAAATAAGATGATTGAGTTGGGTAACAAGGCAGCGTTCTATCAATATCTGGCTAACCCTAAGACTGGTGTTATCCAGCTTACCCAGCTTCACATCGTGGCGCTCCCGATACTAGCTCAGAAGTACGGCCACATTAATGCTACTGCTGCGTTAGCCAAGTATGGCTTTTCTGCTCTAGGTGGTTTTGCCGCCAGCCCGTTCACGTCGGTAAAGAAGGAAGACGGCAGCTATACCTTCAACTGGGAGCAGCCGACCCTACTAGATAACCCAGTAACTGGGATGAAGAAAGAAAGCGACCCAGAACTCTACGAAGTACTGTCCGAAGGATGGGTTGAAGGCCGTGACTTAAACCTTTGGTTGGATACCTTTGCCAACGAGATTGGCGGTTTTGCTAATGTTGATCCCCAACAACGGTCGGCTCTACAAGACCTGATGCAGGGGCGCGTGCATACAGCTACTTGGCGCGGTGGGGTTTTTGTCCTCGACGCGATGGGGTCACTTATGCACCAGATGGAGCGTGTGAACCGCGAGGCTACCTATATGGCCGCGCTGGAACTGGCGTACCGAGAGAACAAGAAGAAGGGGCAATCTCACGCCGAGGCAAAGAAGAACGCCATTGAAGCGGCTGTGGATACCACGCTAGCAGCTACGTTCGACTTCTCGTCGTACAACAAACCACGTATTCTGACATCACCGGTCGGGCGGGTTGCGGGTCAGTTCTACAGCTTCCCCTACATGATGTCGTCGCTGCTTCTACGGAAAATGTACACGGCAATCTATTTCGGGAAGCTTGAACCCGGAGAGCGTGTTGCCGCTATCGAGATAGCCACTGGCACACTAGCTAACCTGTTTATGTACGCAGGGGTTAAGGGCATCCCATTATATGGCCTCGGCGTGGGTATTGCTAGCACGTTGCTTTGGCTCGCTTCGCAATTCGACGACGACGAAGAAGAAGGTGGTCTGAGCTACATCGACAAGGACGGCAACATCAAGGCTACCTATAATGTTGACTGGTGGATACGGAATGTTTGGATACCCAAGTTCTTCGGTAAGGATGGGACGACCCAAAACCTGTTCGGGTACGATGATGATACCGCTGCTACAGTGGCTCTATCCGTGGAGAAGGGGCCGATTTCGGCTATTACTGATGTTGACCTTTCCAACTCAGTGGCGTTGGACTTCATGTTCTTCGTCCCGGATGAACCACGTGCGAAAACTCCTGAGGGCGTAGCAGGGGAGTTCTTGGTCAACTTCCTTGGTGGCGCGACCGTCAGTACGGGTATAGATTATTACAAAGCCATAGATGATTTAATGAACGGCTACACCAACCGCGCTCTGGAAAAAACACCGAAGGTCTTCTCGAATGTGGCCAAAGCCAATCGCTTTGCTGAAGAAGGCCAGTTGAATTACGACCGCGAACTAGTTGGGATGCCGGAAGAGTTTTGGACCAGCGACAAGGTTTTTCTCCAGTCCCTCGGTTTTGCCTCGACTGAAGCCAGCCAACGCCAAGAACAGAACTACGAAGGTAGGAAGATTGGGCAGAAGGTGAAGGCCGCTCGTGACGATATACTGGCTAAGTTCCGCAAGCTTGCGCTCGATAAACACCAGTTTGGGTTTACCCCCGAGGTGGCGGAAGCCCACAAAAAAACCATGAAAGAATGGGGCGAATACAACAGGACATACCCAACTGATATTATTAGCATCGACACGCTGTATGAGGTGGAGAACAACGCTGTTAATAACGTGCTGCGGAGCGAAGCTACCCGTGGTGTGCCGCTCGATGACAAGGGTAAGACTCCATACATGATGGATATTCTCAAGCGCCGCGTGGAAGCAGAGAAATAAAAATGGCCCCCGGCTGAGTGAGCAACCGGGGGCCGGGAGTGATGCATTTAGCAACTGGAAGGAGCAAACTTCCGACGCCCTCATAACTATTTTCGCCAGATGCGTAAACCCCTAATCCCATTTTCGATGGAGGGCTTGACCAACACCTTGATGCGTAGGCGCTTGAGGACTACCATTAGTTGTGTTTTGGCGCGCACTTGGTCGAGACAGGGGAAAAACATAGAAGCCCCCTTCCGGAATGCGCGCCAGTTAATCTCGTAGGTTACACCCTCAATCTGCATCTTCCGACGTGCTTTCCTTGACGTACTCGTCCACCTTGATGAAATCATCATCAAGCTTGAACCAGAGGCAATGCACGTTACCGCCCGAGACCGACATCCCCTTGGACAGCCGCTTACCCGCACGGGATACCAGACGCCCTTGCTTCTCCAGCTTGGCCAACGTGTCGTTGTAGTTAATCTGGTATTTGACGCAGTATTCCTTGAACGGCTTGGCGATAAAGAACATCATCTTGGTGTCTGGTTCGATACGGATTAGCAACTCACCCCTTGGTTCGCGCTTTGGTAACGCCTCCATATTAGTGCGCAGGTCCACCATATCATCGACGACGAGGATGTTCTGCACGTGGCGATAGAGGTAGTCGTTGATGACTTGCTCCACGCCGTTCAATGGTGCCGCTGTGTCCACGCGGATACGCTCAATCAAACCACAGGCCCACATATAGATGCGGTCCATATCCCAGTCGATTAACCCACATTGCTTGGCAAGCATACCACCCACGATGTTGGCCGAAAGCGTAGCCGACCAGAAGCGTTCCTTGGGAAGAAGCCCAAGCTCACGGTCAATCTTCTCCTGCATCTGCTTACACTTACCGAGCACATATTCCATGTTCGCCAGCACGTAACGGATATAGATAGGTCCGGCGTGGCCGTAGTTAGCGAAGAGCACCTTGTCGAATAGGTTCTTACCATGCGCAGTGCTGACGGTCTCTACCAACCCAATGGGGTACTCAATCAGGCGCATCAGTTCGCCTTCTGGGTTGTCTTTCAATATCGACAGCTTCTCGACGAACGAGGAGTTTGACGTCGAAACCGTGATGCTCTGCCACGTGGTGTTGTTCTCGCGCAGTTCGTTGGACCCAGCCAGCATACGCTCCTTACCCTTACCGTTGGACAGCGAGTACAGGAAGTCCGAGTATTCCTTCGACGTGACGTTGGTAAGCTCGTCCATCGTGGGGGCCAAGTTGTTAAGGACGCCGACCCACTGGAGCTTGCCGTTCATGGTGTCGATTTCTTTAAGGCGCAGTTCCTTGGGATGCCCATAGACGCTGTTCACCATGTTAAGGATGGTGGTCTTACCCGTACCCGAGAGCGAGTTGAACAGGTTGATAACCGCCCCCGTCTGGTCGAGGAACTTAAGCAGCGGAGAGCCGAACGCGCTGAGCGCGGCGAAAGCCTGTGCTTCCATACCCTGCGCACCGTAAAGGCCCCAGACTTCTTTCCAGTTTTCCAGCGACCCAACTGGGCCGACGAACTTGGCCAGCTTACTTGTGGCCTTAGAGGGAGGGGAATAGATGTTGCCCTCAACGGTGATCTCTTGGTCACCCAAAACGAAACGGCTGTTGCCGTCTACCCAGCCAAATTGTTGTCTCATAATTTCTGCCTTATTTCTGTGTTGGAGTTCTTCGACTGACTTCATGACATAGTCCATGAGCACGTCGAACTTTTTGCCGTAGCTAACCACACCCCGTGCGGAGAGCGCCTTGCGAAGCTCGTCCTTCTGGGTGACCTTAAACATCGGGATCGAAAACTCACGCAACGGGTCGCGTGGTAGGTGTAAGCGAAACAGCGCGGAGTCGCCCTCACCGGGGTCGTGCATCCGCTTCACCACATACAGGTCGTTCGAGTAGACCATGATAGGGTCAGTTTCTTCCGAGTCCTTGGGTGGCTTGCGCCAGATACCCCCACCTTCGCCACGATAATATGGGAAGGGGTACTTGGGGATTTCTATCTCTTCGACCACACCGGGCGACGTTTCGACCGTTACCGAATCCTCGACGGACTCTTTGACGATTTTACCCAGTTCCTTGGGGCCAAGGATTTTATCAAGATGTGGACACCCAACGCATAGGTCAGGGTTGACGCTCTTAAACTTGGCGCAGCTTGTCGCCTTCCGGATGGTGGCTACCTTCTTATCTATGGTCTCTGGGTCGTAATCCGGATGACCCTTCGACATCATGTGCACTGCTGTATCAGCATCCCCGCACATGGCAGCCACGGACAGCGCGTAGAACCATTCATAATAGCCAACGGTGGCTTGGTTCTTATAGGCATGCAGAAGCTGATTGCATCCGTCGCCCTTGGCTGTGCGAACCATTATGCGCTTGAAGTTATAATCCACGCCATTCATCAACGCTTGTTGGCGCGGCGACATCTCGAAGTTGTCGTCAAAGATTGTCGCCTGTGGCTTGACACCAAAGACCGAGCGCATGGCCTCAATGGTGGTCGTCTCACCAACATGGATAAACTGAACCGGACGTGGCTCTTCCTGCTTGAAGTTGAACGTACCGGGGACGCGCAAGATGCGCGCCACTTCAAACACCTTGTCATCGACGTAGAAGTTCTGGGCGCGACAGACCGCCTTGAAGCGTTCAGCCACTGGCTCCCAGTCACGCCGCGATATTTCTTCCTCAAGCGGCCAATAGGCATGGATGCCACCGCCTGAGCTTACGAGGGTGGGAGTAGAAAGACCAACCGTCTTGCAGAATTTACGCAGTGCTTGGAGCGCTGTCTTCTGGTCAATATATCCATCAGGTCTGTTGGTGTTGGGGTCAATCTCGGCCTTGCTAGGGCCGCAATCAATGTCAAGCCAAAAGGCTTTCAACCCCTTCACGTTCTCCTTCTTACGGTTGTCACCAGTTGCATACTTGGCGACCCCGAAGAACACGTTCCACCCAGCGTTGACGTAGCGTTCAATAAGAACGTCTACTTCTTCCCGCGTAGCCACAAGTTCCTGACGGACGTCAGCGTTCTTCCCACTCCCTTTAATGCTCGTAATCGCGAACCAGCCGTCGGCTGGCTGCACGAGGTCTAGGAGATCGGGTTGTTGCATTGCATCACTCACCATTGCGGGAAGCTCCCGCTCATTATTTGCTCTTTAGAAAAACCTCAGGCGAGGTTGGCTATATATGCCTCAATAGCTTCACAGGCAGGTCCTCTTGGCTCACTTTTTCCAAGAAACCAGTGATATATAGTCTGCCGTGTAACCCCAAGTGCCTCCGCTACTGTGGAGACTGGGATGTCTTGGGCGAGACAAACTCGCCCAAGCTTTACCCCCATGAGGTTACCGTCGGCTTCCTTTATGCCTTGGGCTATACGGATGGTGTAACCCTGCATAATCAAGCCTCTTCTTCGTCATCAAGCCATTCGTTGAGGACTTCCGCCAGTTCTGGCTTTACTTCGGCAGTCGCCTTGGGCTTCGCAGCCCGTTTTACTGGTGCCGCTTCTTCCTCTTCGTCGTCATCGCCGAACGGATTGGCAGTCACAACAGGCGCGGCAATAGCAGCAGGAGCAGGAGCCTTGGCCCCGTCCATCGCAGCAGCCGTAAGCTGGATGTAACGCTGGGTCTCTGAGTCGTCCTGTGCGGCGTCAACCAGACCAGCTTCCAACTCGGTGAGGTGGCGGATGGCTTTGAACTTCAGCTTCGAGGTGTCCGACTCAAGGTCGTACATTACCCGAGTAACGACGGTGTCGAGGTTTTCACCATTGGCCGACAAGAACTTCCGGTAGGCTTCGAACGGATGGTTGTTACCAACGCTCTTACCGAACAGCGAAGTCGCTGCGTAATTCATCTGGTAGACTTCACCCGATGGGTCACCAGCAACAAGGACCGCTACGCGGCGCTTGAAGCGGCAAGCCTTACCCTTACCGTTCTGGCCCGAACCATCGACGTTCTTGGGGCATGCGGCGCAGGAGTCAGACTGCGGAGCGGTAGCCTTGGCGTCCGGCTTGTCACCCAGCCCCGACCAGCAATCAGGCAGCGTGGCTTTTGCGTCTGGGTCATACGCCTTAACGTAGAACTCACGCGACACGTCCTTCATCCAGTCAACGATGATGACATCCAGTTGGTGCGGCACAGCCTTACCAATCTGTTCCCCGCCAACGACACGCTTAAAGGTAGCGGCGTTCGTGGTAGCGATGCGACGGAGGCCAGTGCCACCACCCATCTTGTCTGCGCGGCGCGTCTCACGGCGTACCGTGGGCAGGTCGGAGGCTTCTTCAAAAATTGTAATGTTGCTCATTTGCTTTCTCCTGATTTTATTGCGTACTGGATACGTACCGTACCCCAGAAAATACCTTCGATGAATATCTGCCGAGCGGACTTGTCATCGTTATTTACCGGTGTCAGGTCGGGTTGGGAGATGATGTCCTTAGCCAAAACTAGGAGGAAATTCTTCTCCTCGTCAGATAGCTCTTCCCATGGGCGCTGCCAACAAGCTGGCATACCTTCATCAGACCACTTTTGGGTAGCTTCATGTGCTACCCGCGTAACCGTTTCTATAATATCCATTCTTACTTCTCGCTAGGTTTGCGGACTTGGATGACGTACTTATTATCGACTTGGAGGCCGATGGGAAGAGCGTCCGGATTCTCTTCCAAGAATTGCTTCATGTTACCATTGTGTATGCGCTTTTCCAGCAGATGCACGGCTTCGTTCTTGACGATAAATTCGTTCATCTTTTCCCAATCGGTAGTCCAGTAGCGGGTTTGTACACGCCGCGATACCGTCCCTGCGGGGGTCTTCACGCTATCAAGGTTCTGCGTATTACAGAAGTTCAGAAGTTCACCAGACACAAGGTCCAGCTTCTCCTTGAGTGAGGCTATCTTAGCCTCATGGGCTTCTTCTGCCTCGGCTATGGCTGCGCGCAACTTGCGGTACGCAGACACGAGGTCGTTAATTGGTACTGGTTCTGACATGTTTGCTCCTTCATTTGTGTGCCGGTCCCCACTTAACCTGTCTATTCGGGTCCGCCTTTTTTGTTCAGCGCCATCGCAAGGGGACCGACACAACCTCCTTTTACTCCTTATATTATACAGTGTCAAGTTCTCTACGGTATAAATCAATGATGCGTTCGTGGTTCTCAATGTTCCCACGCAGCATAGAATAAAGACGCGCTTCGACTTCGCTGCCAGTGATATGCACGATGGTCATCGCGTTCTTCTGGCCGGGGCGGTTGATACGGGCGTTCGCCTGTAGGTAGGTCTCAACACTTGTCACCGGGGCATACCAGATGATTGTGTCTGCTGCCGTAAGAGTAAGCCCGTGCGATGCAGCCTGTGGCTGGATGATGAGGACATGCGGGTTCTTCTCGTTCTGGAACCGCGTGACAATGTCGCTGCGCCTGTTGACTGGCACCTTACCGTTGATGACATCGCAGGAGATGCCTTCCTTCTCCAGCTTGGCGCGTAGAAGCTCGATGGTGTGCGTGAACGGCACGAAGACCAGCACCTTACTGGTGGCTTCCTCAATGACTTCCAACACCGTGTTGATGCGGTTGCTGACGTCGAACTCAAGCACCTCACCATTGTCCGTGTAGACCGCGCCTCCGCTAATCTGGAGCAGCTTGTTGATGCGTGTAGCAGCGTTGACCGCGCTGACCTCTTCACCCCCAGCTTCGATTAGCATCTGGCT
>Ga0315909_10005343_pt1 | contig 14818 bp, 12 predicted proteins | sample LakEriMetagenome_11_FD_203527 | JGI IMG/M metagenome (GOLD analysis project Ga0315909, IMG submission 203527) | Freshwater fungal communities from buoy surface, Lake Erie, Ohio, United States - Buoy 2 MA125 | ecosystem: Environmental > Aquatic > Freshwater > Lake | place: USA: Lake Erie, Ohio...
ATGGGGGCAATGACCTGCGTCTCGACGCGATCGGGGCTGATCCAGTCCCCGGCGCGTGCGAGCGCACGCAGGCGGTAGACCTCAAGCGGCGCAGCCCCGGCGATACCCGACTGTTTTGCTTTGGTTTCGCCGGCCGCAGGCGACGGGCTGAGCGTGAGATAAAACTGCGCCTGCGGTTCCGGGCAGCGGGCCCGAACTGTGCCGGTGCTGGAAAACGGGTGGTCATAACGCCAGTCCGTCGCACAGGCAGGGATACGCAGACGCGCATCCAGTGCGTCGAAACGGCTCGAGGCGAGGACTGCCCCATGCTGCTCCGCCAGCCAGAGCCGCGCACCCTCCATCAATGCCGCGTGCTGCCCGGCATCGGGTCTGACGGCCTGGGCCGGCAATACCGGCAGCAGGGCCGCGATGAGCATCAGGCGCGGGATCCAAGGCCGCCGGACTGGAATTTCAGAGTGGCACATAACTTGCAATTTGGGTCAGTGTGGAAAGTTTGACAGTTTTTTCATGCTGAATCGGATAGAAGCAATATGGATGCCAACGTAAAAGCTGTTCCGGACCAGCCGTCGCTGACGGCGGTGGCCAGTCGCGCGGGTACAGTGCGCGAGACGCCGGCCGCCGCACGATCCGGCGAGGCGTTCACGCGGGCTTGGGCCGAGGCCCGCGCCGGGATCGGCGCCCCACCGCAGGCCGCCGAAGTCGTGGTCGAGCCCGGTGACACCCTGTGGGCCATCGTCCGCGACACGCTGCAGCGCCGGCACGGCGCAGCGCCCAACCTGGCACCCACGATGGCGATGGTGCATCGCGTGGCGCAAGCCAACGGCATTGCCAACCCGGATCGCATCTACCCCGGGCAGCGGATTACCCTTGCGGATGCGGTGCTGGCGGCGGATCGCGCGGCACCCGTCGCCTCCGAGGTCGCGCGCCCGCCGACGGCAGCCCTGTCGCGCGAGAACCCGCCACCGGCGCCAGCCGCGGCGGTCACTACTGCGCAGAACCTGCGGCTGCGCGAGGCGGCGCAGGGCCACCCGGTGCTTGAACGCACGCTGCAGCGGGCGGTGGAGCAGCGGTTCATTGCGGCGGCGGAAAAGCCTGCGGTGGAGCGGCGGATACTCGCGTTGTCGCGGCAGTTCGGTTTTAGCCCGGACGATTTTGCGCGGGTGGCCCTGATGGAAAGTGATGGATTCAATCCGCGGGCGAGCAACGGGCGGTGTCACGGCATCATTCAGTTCTGCGAGGGCGCGCAGCGTGGCGCCGGCAGTGTCGGTCTGGCAGGCCGCGCGCAAAAGATAGTGTCGATGGGCGTGTTGCGGCAGCTCGATCTGGTAGAACGGTATTTCCGCGACACCGGCCTTGATCGACTGGGCGGCAAGGTCAGCCTCGACGATCTCTATCTGACGGTGTTGACGCCTGCCGCCCGCGCAACGCGGGATCCGGAGCAGGCCCTGAACATTCCGGGACAGCAGGCGGCTGCGCTCTACACCGGGGGCGACCGCAATACGCCGATGACCCGCACTTCGCTGCTTGAGGGCTTGCGCCGTCACGCCGAGCAACGCCTGGGCAGCGTGGTCGCGCAGCAGCCGGGCGGGCCGCGTGCGCGGCGGCAAAACCTTGCCGCTGCCGTCGGCCAGAGTTCGCCGTCCGCGGCTGCCGTTTCCGGCGATCTGCGTCCGCCTACGATGCCCCGGGCCCCTGAAGAGCCTCCGGCCTGATGTTGGCATGCCTCTTGCAATGATCGCTGCGAGTGTCGGTTGCTTGAGCGGCTGGTGATACTCCAGACCGTGCATGAACCGGCAGTATCCAAGGAGCGACAGGCATGAATCTGATTGAACGGGCATTCGGTCTACATGAGCAGGCATTGCAACTTCGCGCGCAGCGGCTGGAGCTGCTATCGCAGAACATCGCCAATGCCGACACCCCGAACTTCAAGGCCCGTGATCTCGATTTCAAGGCCGTCTTTGCGGAGATCAACGATAGCTCGCGGCAGATGGCGGCGACCCATCGCCGGCACTACCCGGTGGGTGAGGCGACGGGTACGGATCCGATGCGTTACCGGGTGCCGTTCAACACGGCTTTTGACGGCAATACGGTCGAACTCGGTGTCGAGCAGGCGCACTACGGCAAGGCCGCATCGGACTACCAGGCGACGCTGGCCTTTCTCGAGAACCGGGTCAGCTCGATCCGCAAGGCATTACGTGGGGAGTGATGGACATGGCAATTGACAACATCATCGGTATTGCAGGCACGGCGCTCAACGCGCAGTCGGTACGCATGAATGCCACGGCTTCGAATCTGGCGAACGTGCAGACTATCAGCGGCTCGGAAGAGGGTGCCTTTCGTGCCAAGCGGCCGGTATTCAAGGCGCTGATGCAGGAATACCAGACGCATCCCGGTGCGGCGCATGTCGGCGGCGTCAAGGTGGAGCGCATGGTTGACGATACCGCGCCGGTGCGCCGAGTGCATCAGCCCGGCAATCCGCTGGCCGACAAGGACGGTTATATCTACCAGTCGAACGTGCATGAAGTCACCGAAATGGTGGAGATGATGGCTTCGGCGCGGTCGTATCAGAACAACGTCGAGGTCATCAATACCGCGCGTCAGCTGTTGCTGCGGACCATCGAGCTGGTGCGGTCCTGAAGGCTGATCAACCCCTTTTAACGGATGACATGACATGGCCAACACCTCCGGCATCACGCAAAGCCTGCCGCCTTCGCTGCCCCGCTATACCGACGTGCAGAACGCGGCGAAGCCAGTCCAGGACGAGATGGGGCAGCAGGCATTCCTCAAGCTCTTCACCACCCAGCTGCAGAACCAGAATCCGCTGGATCCGGTGAAGAATGAAGCCTTTGTTGCGCAGCTGGCGCAGTTCTCGCAGCTGGAGGCGATTACCAAAATGTCGGCCTCGATGGACAGCCTGGTCAGCTCGCTGCAGGGCCAGCGCCTGAGCGAAGGCGCGGCGCTGATCGGCAAGAAGGTTGCCGCGCCGCAGGGATCGGCCGAGTTGGTTGCGGGGCGCAGCATCAGCGGGCTGATATCGGTGCCTTCGGGGGCGAGCCAGGTCCGCCTGGATGTGTACGACCTGAGCGGCAACAAGGTGTTCACCCAGTCCCTGGGCCGGCAGGCGCCCGGTGACGTCACCGTGCGCTGGGATGGCCGTAACGCCAGCGGCGCGGCCATGCCGCCCGGCCGCTACAACATGATCGCCACCGTTGATGCTTTCGGTCAAATCACGCAGATCCCGATCAGTACGCCGGCGACGGTGGTGGGGGTCAATACCGGCAGCAATAACGAGCTGCTGCTGGAAATCGAGGGCGGCGCCACCGTGCCGCTGTCCCAGGTCCGCCGGATCGGCATGTGATTCCCCAACACTGCAACTGCTGCCATTGAATTAATCGAGGAGAACCCGGATGTCTTTTTACACTTCCCTGACCGGCCTGAACGCGGCCACCGCCCAACTCAGCGTGACCAGCAACAACATCGCCAACGTTGGCACCATCGGCTTCAAGCGTTCGCGCGCCGACTTCGGCGACATTTTTGCGACTTCACCCCTGCAGAAGGCCTCGACCGTGATCGGTCAGGGTGTCTCGCTGAAGGCGGTGACCCAGGAATTCAGTCAGGGCAATATCCAGTTCTCCGCCAGTTCTCTGGACATTGCGATCACCGGCGACGGTTTTTTTCCGCTGAAATCCGCAGACGGCCTGCAGAATATCTATAGCCGCAACGGCAGTTTCCTGCTGAACGACGCATTTGCGGTAGTGAACTCCGCGGGCCAGGCGCTGATGGCGGCCACGGTGGACTCCAGCGGCAAGGCGGATCTGACCAACCTGCGCAAGCTGGTCATCCCGCGTTCGACCACGGGCGACGCGCAGAAAACCACCGATGTCAGCCTGGCGCTGAACCTGCCGGCCGACGCGCAGGTCATTGCCAAGGAATTCGACAAAAGTGATCCCACGACCTACAACCTGACGACCGCGGTGACGGTGTTCGACGCCGGCGGCAACAGCTATCTGGCCACGGTGTACTACGTCAAGCGCCAGGTGGCGACCCCGGAAGACTCGTTCAACAAGTGGCAGACCCATGTCTATGTCGGTGATACCCGCCTCGATGAATCCCTGATCCAGGCGTCCGACAACAAGAGCGAAAAGCTGTACGTGAACAAATACGGCGAGATCCGGCCCGAGAGCAAGATTCCGCCGCAGGACATTTCACGCGCGGTGACCAAGCTGTTCAACCTCGATGACCTGAAGAACCCGACCAACTCGGTGCCGGCGACGGCACCGGGGGCAACCTTGTCCAACGCGCTGACCACGCAATGGAAAAACGGCATCAATGTCGCGACTGAAGCCGACGCGCTGGGCCTGCCCAATGCGCCGCTGACCTTCAGTCTGAATGTCGATGATTCGGTTGATGAGGTCGTGGTCGATCTGAGCTATCTGACGGCGGTTGGTGCCAGTCAGACCCGCAAGCTGACGGGCGTGGAAATCGCGCGTGAACTGACCAACGAGATCAACCGATTGTATGGCGATGAACGGTTTTTCGATTTCAGCAGTCTAAAGGTCGATACAGCGGCACCGCTGTTCCGCCTCGCGGTCGTTGATACCGAAGGTGCGGCGCCGGTGTCAGCGCAGATCCAGGAGATTACCCTCACCGAAGGCGATGGTGTGGGAGAAATCCCCGACCTCAGCCAGATGACCATCACCGAGGCTGTGGATGCCATCCAGGCGCAGATTCGGCTTGCGGCGACTGACCTGGAGGAGCAGATTGACGCGTTACAGTTGCTAATAGATGCTGAAGACGAACCCGCTGTCGTCGCCGAACTGACTGCGACCCAGTCAAGCCTTGAGAACATTAAATCCAACCTCGAGAGCGTGACTGTCGGCTACGATACCGTCAACAAAAGCTTCAAGTTTCTGAGTAGCCTCGGCAAGGAAATCCAGCTGCGCTCGGTCGGCGATTCAAACAACGAACTCTTTGGACTGGGCACCAACTTCACGGCGGTCGATATCACCACCGGCCTGTATGGTGCCGATCTGGTGCCGAACGGCGCCCTCATTCGGGCCGCCGAGGACCAACGCTACGGCATCCAGGTTACTTTCGACGACGCCAGCAACCAGTTCAGCATCGCCTCCGGCACCACGGGCGATGGTTCCAGCATCCGTGTTTTCGACGCCTCCCCCCTGGCCAATAGCCTGTTCGGTTTCAGTGCCACGACCGAGGGCACGCTGGTGGAGACTTCGCCAACACCGCTGCGCGGTATCGTGTCGACTCCTGCGGTACTGGATGGCGACCGGATCGGGATTCCTGTTGACAACAAATTCCGCGTTGACGCGAGCAACAACCAGTTCGTGGTCACCGTCGACAATGTGACCGGCCTGATCATCATGCCGGAAAAAGCCGATTACACCATCGAGGAATTCCGGCGCGAGCTGGAGCGGCGCATCAATGCGCAGGCGGACAACTTCGGCCGCACGGTCAACGGGGTCAAAGTCAGCGTCGAGCGCAATGATCTGGGCCAGAGCTTTTTCCGCTTCATCTCCGGTACGTCGGGCAATGATTCCTTCCTCAAGGTCTCGGCCAACAGCGTGTGGGGGCTCTCCGGAGGCGACAGCGAGCGCGGCAGCACCAGCCGCTGGCTGGAACCACCGCAGGCGCGCAATGCGGCGGGCTTCCCGCTGTATGTCGACCGCGAGGGTCAGGAGAGCACTAATCCGGACGATTTTTCCGAAGAGCAGGCGCTAAACCTGTGGGCGCCTATATTCCTCGACAAGGGTGAGCTGACTTTCGATACCAGCGGCAACCTGATTTCGCCGAAGAGCGCGATCCGCTTCAAGCCGAGCGTTATCGGGGAAAGCGGCGCCACGCTGCAGTTCGCTATCGCTTACGACGGTTCGACCCAGTTTTCCTCGCCCTTCTCGGTGCTGGCCCAGGACCAGAACGGCCGCCCCGAGGGCGACCTGATCGGACTGGACATCGCTGATGATGGTCTGGTCGGCGCAAACTACTCGAATGGTACGCAGAAGAACCTGGCCAAGATCGTGCTGGCCAACTTCACCGCGCCGACCGGTCTGCGCCAGATCGGCGATAGCAATTACCTGACAACTTCGCAGTCGGGGACCCTCACCCTCGGCGAGGCCGGCACCGCTGGTTTCGGCACGGTGCAGGCCGGCGCGCGCGAGCGGTCCAACGTGGATCTCACGTATGAGCTGATCGAGCTGATCACCGCGCAGCGTAATTTCCAGGCCAATGCGAAAGCCATCGAGACCAACAACACGCTGACGCAGGCCATCATCAACATCCGTTCCTGATGATTGACCAGTGACTGAGAGGCTCTTGCCATGGACCGTCTGATATTCAACTCCATCCGATCGGTGATCGAGGAGGATCTTTCGCGTCAGCGTACGGTGAATGAACTGGCCAATGTATCCACCACCGGGTTCAAGCGCAGTCTGGATGTGGCCCAGCGCTCGATCAAGATGGACGGGCCCGGTTTTGACACCCGCTTCCAGCCGCAGATCCTGGCCCGCGACATCATCGAGCTGGCGCCGGGGCCCTTGATGGTGACGGGCCGGCCGCTCGACATTGCGATGCAGGGCGACAGCGTGCTGGCGGTGCAGGCGCCCAACGGCGAGCGGGCCTATACCCGACGCGGCGACCTTCGGGTCAGTGTCAATGGCGTGCTCGAGACCGGATCGGGCCATGTCGTACTCGGCGAACAGGGACCGATCACCGCACCGCCCGGGTTCTCGCTGCGCATCAATAGCGACGGCACCGTGTTTGCCGTGAACCCCGTTGCGGCCGGGCCCGCGGCTGAACAGCCGATCGGGCAGCTTGCGCTGCGCAACGCGCGGGGCACGGCGCTGACGCGGCGGGAGGATGGCCTGTTCGCGGTGGCCGGGCAACCGCGGGGCGCCGATATTCCACCCGGCGCCGCGTTGCCAGCGGTTACGGCGCAGGCGCTGGAAGGCAGCAATGTCACGGCGGTGGAGGCGATGGCGCGCATGATGGACCATGCCCGCAGCTTCGAGATGCAGGTGCGCATCATCAAGGAAACCAAGAGCGTTGACGAGTCCGGCACGTCGATGATGCGTCTGGGCTAAGCGGATTCATGCTGATGGCATTGAAATTGCTTTATTTGAATAAATCCAAGCTGACGCAGTAAACCGATCCGGAATTAACTGAAGCACAACGAGCCAGAGGTCGAACATGGATGCATCGATGTGGATTGCCAAAACGGGTCTCGACGCGCAGCAGACGCGCATGTCGACGATTTCCAACAATCTCGCCAACGTCAACACCACCGGTTTCAAGCGCGACCGCGCGGCTTTCGAGGACCTGCTGTATCAGGTGGTCCGTGCCCCGGGCGGCCAGGTCGGTGCCGCGGCAGATGCCCAGTCGCCGACGGGCCTGATGATGGGCACCGGCGTGCGTGTGGTGGCCACGGAGAAGATTCATTCCCAGGGCAGCATCATCACCACCAAGAACGCGCTCGACCTCGCGGTGACCGGAGACGGCTTTTTCCAGATTGCACAACCTGACGGCACCATCGCCTATAGCCGTGACGGCGCGTTCAAACTGTCGAGCACCGGCCAGCTGGTGACCTCGAACGGCGCGCTGCTGCAACCCGCGATCACCTTGCCCAACAATGCCACCAGCCTCAGCGTCGGGCAGGACGGCACCGTGCGCGTCGAGGTCGTCGGCGGCGGCTCCCAGGTGCTGGGCCAGATCCAGCTCGCGCGCTTCGTCAACCCGGCGGGGCTGCAGGCGATCGGCAGCAACCTGCTGCGCGAGACCACAGCCAGCGGCGCGCCCCAGGTGCTGGTGCCGGGGCAGGGTGGGACCGGCCTGATCATGCAGGGTTCCCTGGAAGCTTCCAATGTCAACGTGGTCGAAGAGATGGTCAACATGATCGAAACCCAGCGCGCCTACGAGATCAACTCCAAGGCGATCTCCGCGGTCGACGGCATGCTGCGTTTCCTCAACAACAACCTGTAAGGACTGGCGATGCCTGAACTTCGAGCTTCTGTTGCGGGTTTATCGGCGGTCCTGCTTGTGGCGGGGTGCGCGGTCAGCCCGGACATGCTGGTGCACTCGCCCCAGTTCGAGCCAGTCCACCCGGTCGCGGCGCCGGTGGCGGCTGCCCCGACGGGATCGATTTTCAATGGTCGCCAGAGTATTGATCTCTTCAGCCGCGGGCTCAATTACCAGGTGGGTGACATCATTACGGTATTGCTCAATGAATCGGCGCAGGCCGCGCGCCAGCAAAGCACGCAGGTCAATCGCGAGGCCGCGAACGACGTGGTTCCTTCGGGATTGACCCGCAAACTCGCCAACGTCAGCCCCTTTACCGATGGCATCAACCTGAATGGGGCCAACATCTCGAGCGAGGGCCAGGGTGTGGCTGACCAGCGGGCGAGCCTGACCGGATCGATTTCGGCGACGGTGATTGAGGTGCTGGCCAATGGCAACCTGGTGGTCAAGGGCGAAAAGCAGCTGGCACTGACCGAAGGCACCGAGGTGATCCAGGTCAGCGGCATCATCCGGCCGACGGATATCTCCCCCAACAACACGGTGCAGTCGCGCCGCCTCGCCAATGCCCAGATTACCTACCGCGGCACGGGCAGCCTGGTCCAGGCCAGCAAGCCGGGCTGGGGCACCGGCCTCTTGCTGCGCTTCTGGCCGTTCTGAGCGGAGATGAAATTCATGCCCGGGAAATTATTCCTTGCGGTGCTGGTGAACCTGGTTCTGGCGCTGCCGGCGCAGGCTGACCGGATCAAGGATCTGGCCAGCCTTGCCGCCGTGCGGTCGAACATGCTGATCGGTTATGGCCTGGTGGTGGGCCTGCAGGGTACGGGCGACGGCAACGACATCGCCTTCACCACCCAGAGCATGCGTGCGATGCTGAGCCGTCTCGGTGTCAGCAGCATCGAGGGTCCGCTTTCGGATTTCGAGACCACGCTCGCCAGCAACAAGATCGACCTGAAAAATGCCGCGGCAGTGATGGTCACGGCCGAGCTGCCGGGTCTGGCCAAGCCCGGCCAGAAAATCGATGTCAATGTATCGGCGATCGGCAAGGCCTCCAGTCTGCGTGGCGGCAACCTGCTGTTGACCAGTCTGCGCGGCGTCGACAGCCAGGTCTATGCGCTGTCGCAGGGGCCGGTGAACGCCACCGGCATAGCCGAGAATGCGGCGGGCTCCAAGGTGACCATCGGCGTGCCGACGTCCACCCGCATCCCCCGCGGCGCCACCGTCGAGCGTTCCGTGGAGACACCTTTCGAACGTTCGGACCAGATTGTGCTCAACCTCCGCGAAGCCGATTTCACGACGACCCGCACGATCGTCGACGCGATCAACAGCCGCTTCGGCCCGGAGGTTGCGCGGGCCATCGACGCGGTGTCGGTGGTGGTGCGGGCGCCGGCCGACCTGTCGCAGCGGGTGGCCTTTGTCAGCGATATCGAGAACCTCGAGATCACGCCGGGCGAGCCGCCGGCCCGGGTGGTGGTCAACTCCCGCACCGGCACGGTCGTGATCAGCCGCAATGTGCGGGTCAGTGCCGCGGCAGTCTCCCACGGCTCGATCGCGGTGACGGTGACCGCGACCAATGAGGTGTCCCAGCCCAATGCCTTTGCCGCCGGCCAGACCGCTGCCGTGCAGAATGCCGATATCGCGGTGCGGGAGGGCGGCAAGCCGATGTTCCTGTTCCAGCCGGGGGTCGACCTGCGCCAGATCGTCGATGCCATCAACCAGGTGGGTGCACCGCCCTCGGCGCTGATTGCCATTCTCGAGGCTTTGAAGACCTCGGGCAGCCTGCGCGCCGAATTGATTGTCATCTAAGAAAAAGCCGCCAGCCCATGCCTGCCGATATCAGCCAGACCGCCCGGGGTTATCTCGATTTCTCGGGGCTGGGGCAACTGCGCGGCAAGGCGGCGGCCCATGACGAAACGGCGCTGCGCGAAAGTGCGCAGCAGTTCGAGGCCATGTTCATCCAGATGATGCTGAAATCGATGCGCGATACCGTCGAGAAGAGCGAGCTGATGGGTTCCGATGCCCAGGACCTGTATCAGGACCTGATGGACCGTGAAATCTCGGTCCAGCTCGCCCGCCGCAACAGCATCGGGCTGGCCGACATGCTGGAGCGTGAGGTGCGGCGGCAGTCGGAAATGCGTACGCCGCCCACAGCCGCGGAGATGTTGCAGTTGCGGGCAGGCATGCAGGCGCCTGCGGCCCTGCCATTGCGCAATCCTGCCGAGCCCCTGTCCCTGCGCGCGCCGGCCGCAGCGGCCTTGCCGGTCCCGCGGCCGGCGCCTCTGCCCCTTGAAGCGGTGCCCGGAGCCCAGCCGTGAGCGATCTCATCAGCATTGCCAGCTCGGGGGTCCTCGCCTATCAGCGGGCCCTGACTACGATCAGCAACAACCTCGCCAATGTCGCCACCGACGGCTACACCCGACAGGATGTCAGCCTGAGCGCGCCGACGCCGCGCGCGCTGGGCACGTCCTTTGTCGGCACCGGTGTGCTGTTCGACGGCGTGCGCCGCCAGTTCGACGAGTTCGTCGAGGGCAATGTACGCCAGAGCACCAGCGCGCTGGGCAGCCAGGAATCGCTGTCGGTCTACACCAACCGGATTTTCGACCTGCTGTCGGGGGACACCTCCAGCCTGAATGGCCTGTTCACCCGGTTTTTCGGGTCGGCCGATGCACTGGCCAGCGAGCCGGCCTCGCTGATTGCACGCAACACATTCCTGCGCGATGGCGAATCCCTCGCCGCGGGATTCCGGCTGCTGCACTCGCAGATGGCCACCGTGCAAAGCGACAGCCGCAATGCGCTGGACAATGTGCTGGACCGCGTCAACAGCTACGCCGAGCAGATTGCCCTGCTCAACCTCCAGCTGCGTCGTTACGACAGCGAGGCGCGGCAACCGCCGGAGCTGCTCGATCAGCGCGACGGGCTGCTGCGCGAACTCTCCGGGCTGGTGCAGATCCGCAGCAGCTTCGCCGCCAACGGCGAAGTCCAGGTCTCGATCAGCGCCCTGGCCAATCAGGGCGTCATCGTCGACCGCGACCGTGCGCGGCCGGTGGCGGCAGCCGACAACGGCGGCAGCGGTCGCCTCGAGCTGGTGATCGACCCTTATGGGCCGGGGCGCGAGATGGTCTCCGGCGTCATCGGCGGCGAGCTGGGCGGGCTGCAGGCCTTCCGCGAGCAGGTGCTGCTGCCGACGCAGCTGCGCCTCGACGACATCGCCGGCGCGTTCATCGACATCGTCAACACCGTGCACCGCAGCGGCATCGATGCGCTGGGCCGGCCCGGCGGTGACCTGTTCACCGTGACCGCCGGCCTGTCCGCAGCCGAGGGCATTGCGGTGGCGACGGTCGATCCGCGGCGGGTGGTTGCCGCCAGCCGCTTCAGGGCCTATGGCGAAGACCTCAATATCGGCGTGGCGCTGGCATCGATCAGCTATATGCCGGCCGACTACGGCGGTCCGGCCAGCCTGACCCAGCTGCTGCCGAGCAGCGGATTTGTCAGTGCGCCGCAGGCGGTGGAAGTCGGTTCGGGTTATGCGCCGGTGGCCACCATCCCGGCCGGCACCCAGGGTCTCGCGCTGTATCTGGACCCGGCAACCGGGCAGTGGCCGCAGCTGATCACCCGGGACGGACGCCATCTGCTCGGCAGCGCATTGACGCCGGAGCAGCAACTCGCCTTGCTGGCGAATCCGGGCATGATGGGCGAGGCCAGCTACAGCGCGGAGTATCTCAACGCCGAAAAACCGCTCTACGGCTATCTGCGCGCCGACTATTTCATCGGCGCCCGCGCCCAGCCGCTGCAGGTGCCGCAATACGATCTCCAAACCGGCGCGGTGATCGGCACCCAGGCGCTGGCTGCCCGCCTGCAGACCAACGGAATCGATCCGGACTGGCTGGGCGGGCTGCCCGCCGGCGCCTTCAAACTCAATAACGTGCTGCTGCCGGCGCTGGATGCGCAGGCAAACCCGCTGGAAGCGGCGGATCTGGCGGCCTGGATCAATGGCGTGAGCAGCGAAACCGGCGTGGTCGCCCGCGCGGTCAACGAAATCCGGCTGCGGCCTTCGGAGCTGTTTGCCAACAACGTCGGCGGCTCGACGCTGAGCCTCAGCGCCAGCGACGGCACTGCCGTCGAGATCGTGGCGCCGGTGGGTGGCTTTGCAACGCCTGCGGATTTGGTCAGCGCGGTCAATGCCGAGAGTGCAAGGACCGGGATCGAGGCGCGCATGTCCGACCAGGGTGAGGTCGTATTCAGCAGTCGCGACGGCCGCACGATGCAGTTCGATGGCACGCTGCTGCGCTTGGACGGCAGATACGGTGGCCAGCTCGTGCTCGAAGCCCAGGACCCCGCGCAGGAGATCCGCCTGACCCTTGGCGAGGGCGGCTCTCCGGACGTGCTGCAGCGCCTGGGCCTGGGCACGGCGCTGTACTGGGAAGGGGCCGTACCCGAGGACTTGCTGCTGTTCGTCACCGGCGACGGGGTGGCCCGGGTGTCCGCGGCCTACCAGACGGCCCCCTTCGATGCCGTGCAGGCACTGCGGCAGCAACCCATGGAGCTGCGCATCCTTGAGGGCTCCCGCTATCAGCTGGTCGACCTGGCCAGCGGCAGCATCCTCGCCGAACGGCCTTTTGATCCGCAGAACCTGAGCATCGACTATCGCGGATTGCGCATCAGCTTGAGCGAGATGCCGGTGGCGGGTGACCGCTTTCGCATCGACGGCAATCAGGACGGCATCGGTGACAACGGCGTGATGCGCCAGATCGCCGCGCTGTCCAATGCGCCCGCTAATGCCGCGGGCGACACGCTGCTCGATCTGTATGCCCTCCAAAGCGGGCGCGTCGGCACCGTCGCCCGCCAGGCTGGCATTGCCCAGGAGGCGCTGGGCGTGGTCAAGGAACAGGCGCTGGCGGCCCGCGACCGCGTCTCCGGCGTCAGCCTCGACGAGGAGGCGGCGGAACTGATCCGCTTCCAGCAGGCCTACCAGGCCAGCGCGAAATCGATCCAGGTGGCGACCCAGCTGTTTGACACCATCCTCGGTGTGAGCTGAGGCAGGGCGACATCATGAAAATATCCAACAGCTATTACTTCGATCGCGCCACCAGCCTGATCACCCAGGGGCAGGCCCAGGTTGCCCAGACCCAGACCCGCCTGTCGACCGGGAAGAACCTGATCCGGCCCAGCGATGCGCCGGATGCGGCGATGGCCATCGAGCGGCTACAGCAGTCGGTCCAGATCCAGGAGAATCTCTCGGCCAAGCTCAAGGTCGTGCTCGAGCGCTACCGCGACGAAGAGACAGCGCTCAATGCCATCAGCAACGTGGCGATCCGGGTCAAGGAACTCTCAATACAGGCTGCCAACGACACCCTGAGTCCGGAAGGCCGCCGCACCATCGCCACCGAGATCCGCGCGCTGCGGGACCAGGTCTTTGCCTTCGCCAACACCCGCAATACCGATGGCGTATACCTGTTCAGCCGCGACCGCGCGCTGACGCCGTCCTTCCAGGTCGGCCCCGGCGGCCGCATTGCCTACAGCGGGGACCACACCGAGGCCGACCCGCAGAACAGCAGCCTGGAGCGGGTGCAGCCGCTGTCGGTGCCGGTGGATCCCTTCGAGCGCGTGCTGCGCGGTGTGGACGGGGAGCTGCGCGGGGTCGGTTTCTTTGACGTGTTCGAAGACCTGGCGCTGGCGATCGAAAACGGCGAGCCGGTCGACATGCAGCGCGGCATCGCCGAGATCGACACGGTCTACGCCAACCTCACCGGCGCCCTCGCCGACAACGGCGCGCGCCAGGCGGCGCTGGGCGTGCAGCAGCAATTCATCGACGAGAGCGTCCTGCAATTACAGACGACGCTGTCCGATGTGCGTGATCTGGACTACACGGAAGCCATTGCCCGCATGAACAAGCAGATGCTGGCGCTGGAGGCGGCGATGAACAGCTTCAGCCGGGTGTCGCAGCTGAACCTGTTCAATTTCCTGTCGGGTTGAGTGAATTTCAAGTTATTGATTTTATTGTGAAATTTATTTTCCGCTCAAGTTTGCCCCGGCAGCGCCGACTCTGTGACCGGATCTCCAGAACCGGCTGTGGAGGGCGGCGTCGGCCATGAGCGTGAATCTGATCAGTACACTCGGTGCCGGCTCGGGCGTCGATTTGAAAGCCCTGGCCGAACAGCTGGTCGAGGCCGAGCGCGCACCGCGCAAGGCCATCATCGACGGCCGCATCGAAAAAACCGAGGCGCGCATTTCCGGGCTGTCGGCCCTGCGCTTTGGGCTCAGCGAGCTGCGCACCGCATTTGCGGGCCTCAACGACCAGAGCGATTTCGCGACGCTGTCGTCCCGCATCAGCCAGCCTGCGGCTTTCGCTGTGACCGCCGGGGCGAGCGCGCAGGCCGCGCGCTACAGCATCAACGTGACCTCGATTGCGGCGCCCCAGCAAAGCGCCAGTGCGGGGTATGCCGCAGCGGATACCCGGCTCAATGGCGGCAACACCACCAATCCTGCAACCTTTGACCTGGATATCACGGTGGGCAGTGCGGCGCCGCAGACGGTGAGCGTCGCGGACGATACGCCGGCTGGCGTGGCTGCGGCGATCACCAATGCCGGCCTCGGCCTGACGGCGCGGGTCATCAACACCGGCGTCGGTGCGACGCCTCACCGCATCGTGGTCACCGGCGAGGACGGCACCGCCAAAAGCTTCAGTATTGCGCTGGCGAGCGGGGAGACCGCCGCTGTCGATTTTTCCGGCCTGCCGCTGCAGCCGGCGACGGACGCCGTGATCGAAGTCAATGGCCTGCCGATTACCCGCGGC
>Ga0315909_10005344_pt1 | contig 14814 bp, 14 predicted proteins | sample LakEriMetagenome_11_FD_203527 | JGI IMG/M metagenome (GOLD analysis project Ga0315909, IMG submission 203527) | Freshwater fungal communities from buoy surface, Lake Erie, Ohio, United States - Buoy 2 MA125 | ecosystem: Environmental > Aquatic > Freshwater > Lake | place: USA: Lake Erie, Ohio...
TTCAGTTTATTAGAAAGGCAGATTGAGATGACTCAGCAACTTAGAACTCTTGTGACCGGGGTTGCCAGCGGAATTGGTGCGAGCGTGGCCGATGCACTCAGAGGTCGCGGCGATCGAGTCTTCGGCGTTGACTTTCAGTCGGGCGGCGAATGGCTGCAGGCAGACCTATCGGTGCCTGCCCAACGAGAGCGCGTCATCGCGGCGGCCCTTGCCGAGCTTGGTGGCATAGACGTATTGGTGAACGTGGCAGGAATCTATCGTTCGACTCCGTTTGGTTCTTCAGACGTCGAAGACTGGCGCAAGGTTTGGGCAATCAACCTAGAAGCACCGCTGAGTTTGATGTCGCTGGCATTTGAATCGATGAAGGCGCAGAAGTTTGGTCGCGTGGTAAACATCACGAGCGTGCACGCTAACTTCTCTAGGCAAGACGCACTTGCATACGATGTCGGCAAGGCCGGGCTTGAGGCAGCTACGAGATCGTTTGCACTAACCGGTGCAGAGCATGGAATTTTGGCGAACGCAGTTGCTCCAGGATTTGTTCGCACTCAGATGAGTCTCAACGAACAAGGTGTCGACGAGGCAGACACCGAAGAGTTTCGCTCACAGTATGTTGAGACCGGTCGCCTGCCACTGAGACGCGCATCTATGCCGAACGAAATTGCCGAAGCTGTCGCGTGGCTTTCGGGCAGATCAAACACTTACACAACCGGCCAAACCCTCACCGTTGACGGTGGCCTTACGGCAACTTTCTAGCATGAGCGACATCCATGTTCTAAAACGCCTGGATGGCTTGGGCTTTGCCGAGGCACTTCGCTGGCACAACGGCGAACTTTGGTTTAGCGACATGTTTCGCGGAAAAGTTATCTCTTGGAATCCTGACGCAGATTCAACCGTGCGACTTTCGCATTCGCAGGGCGGCCCAGAGATGCCAGGCGGAATCGGCTGGGCTGCTAACGGCGACCTGCTGGTTGTTGACTGCCTGAGACGTTTAGTCTTGCGACTCGACGACGCGGCAAACCTGTCAGTTCATGCAGACCTCTCGGCGCTAACTTCGTATCCGCTGAATGACATGCACGTTGATGCCGACGGAACCGCTTGGGTGGGCGGTTACGGCTTCAATCCAGACACCGAACCTGCCGCCGAGTCTGTGCTCTATCGAATCTCGCCAGACGGCGACATCACGTTCTCTTCGTCGAAGTTTGTGTTTCCAAACGGCTGCGAACGGCGCGCAGACTCTTTTGCCGTGGCAGAGACCTTTGCAGATCGAATCAGCTTCATCGACGACAGCGGTGAGCGAGTGGGTTCTTTCGACTGCGAGCCAGGCTCAGGGCCAGACGGACTCTCGTTCGGCCCAGAAGCGAAACTCTTTGTGGCCATGGCTTTTGCCGGTCGAATCGACAGCTTCACTGCCGACGGTGAACGCGAAGTTTTCTATTCGCTCGATGTGAGCGACAACTTTGCCGGTCAGGCAATGGGCATTTTCGATTGCGCGATTCGCCCAGATTCAAAGGCAATTGCGTTTAGCAGCGCTTGCCTCGACGAAGCGTTTGCCAATCTCAACGACACAGGGTCGATAACCCTGTTGAGCCTCGACTAGTTTTCTTTGGCTGCCGAGTCGACAGAGAAAGCTGCGTCGAAAGATCTCTCTGGGCTCTTCCAGAGCAAGCTCTTGATGAAGCCAACTGCTTCCGCTGCTCCGTGCAGGCGATCCATGCCGGCGTCTTCCCACTCGACAGAGATCGGCCCGTTGTATCCGATGGTTCGCAACGCTCTGAAACTCATCTCCCAATCGACGTCTCCGCGACCGGTCGAAACGAAAGACCAACCGCGTTGGGGGTCTGCCCAGCTGAGGTGAGAACCCATTCGACCGCGTCGACCATCGTTGCGAAACACTCGAGTGTCTTTGCAGTCAACGTGATAAATTCTGTCGGCAAAATCAAGGATGAAGTTTGCCGGGTCGATGTCTTGCCAAATCATGTGACTTGGGTCCCAGTTGAGACCAAAGGCCTTGCGGTTGTCGATTGCCTCTAACGCCAACTTGGTTGTGTAGTAGTCGTATGCAATTTCAGACGGGTGCACCTCGAGTGCGAAGCGAACACCCTCGGAGTCGAAGACATCCATGATTGGATTCCAACGCTTTGCAAAATCTTCATAACCCTGATCGATAACCGATTGCGAAACCGGCGGAAACATTGCAACGTACTGCCAAATCGAAGAGCCGGTGAAACCGACAACCGTGTCGACGCCGAGCTTTCTCGCGGCTATTGCTGTGAGCTTCATTTCTTCTGCTGCGCGTTGGCGAACGCCCTCTTGCTCTCCGTCGCCCCAAACTCTCGGGCGCACAATGCCGGCGTGCCTGAAGTCGATCGGGTTGTCGCACACAGCTTGCCCGGTGAGGTGGTTTGAGATGGCCCAGGTCTGCAGGCCGTTGCGCTTGAGAATTTCTTGTCTCTCGGCGAGATAGTTTGGCTCTTCTGCAGCTCGCCAAACGTCTAGGTGCTCGGCACTGCAGGCGATTTCGAGCCCGTCATAGCCCCAGCCCGATGCCAGCCCGGCAACCTCATTCAGGCTCAAGTCGGCCCATTGCCCGGTGAAAAGGGTGATCGGTTGAACCATTTGTTACCTCCGCATTGATTTAGAAAAACCTTAGCAAAGGCCCGCCAAAGGGGCAGTTGCTACTGGATGTGACCTGGGTCGAAAACTTTGCCGGGATTCAAAATGTTCTTCGGGTCAAAGAGTTGCTTGATGCCCCACTGAAGTTTGAACTGTGCGGCACCTAGCTCTTCGAGCAGCCACTGTCGTTTCAGCAAGCCGACTCCGTGCTCACCGGTTAGCGTTCCGCCGAGTGAAATTGCTTTGTGAAAGATTGCGTCGGCCGCTTGCCAGATGCTTTCGGGAACCTCTTCTTCGCTGTAGATGAAGTTCGGGTGCAGATTGCCATCACCGGCATGAGCGACGGTTGGAATCTCGACATCAAACTGCTTCTCGATTTCTCGAATTGCTAATAGCATTTCGCCGATGCGAGAAATTGGAACTGCGACGTCTTCGATGAGCACGCGACCCTTTGCTTCTAGCGCCGGCAGCATTGCACGCCTGAAGCTGAGCAGGTCTTCGCCTTCGCTCTCGACTTTCACATCGAGCCCGATGCTTATCCAGAGTTCTGCAATTTGATTTGCTAGGTGTTCAGCGCCAGCGCCGTCGGTTTGGGCAATCAGCATGTTGCTGCCAACCTCAAACGACGTCGTTTCCAAATGTTCGGCGATGTAACTCGAACATGGTGCGTCGATTAGTTCGAACACGCTCGGCTGCAATTGGTGCTTGACAGTTTCTTGAATCGCCTTAGCGATCGAAGCAAGATCTTTCGAAGTTGCACTCAGGGTGAAAACCGCATGAGCATCGACCGGCTTTAGCGCGACCATGGCCTCGGTGATAACGCCAAGGGTTCCTTCGCTGCCAACCATGAGAGCAACCAAATCGAAACCCGTGACGCCTTTTACGGTTTCGTGCCCGAGGGTGAGAACCTCTCCGTCTGCCATCACAACTGTTAGCTGCCTAACTGCCTCACGGGTCACTCCATACTTGGCGCAAAGCAGACCGCCCGCGTTGGTGGCGATGTTGCCGCCGACTGTCGACCAAATTCTGCTTGCCGGGTCTGGCGCGAACCACAGCCCGAGTTTCTGAGCCGCAAGGTTCAGGTCTTGGTTTATCACGCCGGCTTGCACCTTGGCCCAGCGGTTCTCGGTTGAGATTTCGATGATCTTGTTCATCTTTACTAGTGACAGAACAATCTCGCCCGCGCCGCCGATTGCTCCGCCGGCCAGGCCGCTGCCGCCACCACGAACCACAACAGGCGTGCTCGAATCGTTGGCAATGCGCATCACCTTTGCGACTTCTTCGGTGCTTGTGGCCTCAACCACGCAGATGGGGTTGTGCGAACTTGTCTTTCCAGAGCGGTCAGATCTGGCTTCGAAGAGGGCCTCTTGGTCGGTTCGCACCGATGAGCCGAGCGCAGCAACTAGCCGATCTAGAACAGAGCCAGATTCTTCGGGTCCAGTGGTCACTGAGTTTCCTTCGCCAAGTTATGCCAAGAATAACGGCTGGCTTGGCCAGAACCGGCATCAGTAGGCTTGATTTTGCACACGCTCACAGAACCGAGCTGACTCAGAAAGGGTCGATTATGAAGCTGATGAGAATCGGGAACGTTGGAGAAGAACGCGCGGCAGTTGCCGTTGATGAGTCTCGCTACGTAGACATCTCAGACTTGGTCGTCGACATCGATTCAGATTTCTTTCAGTCAGAGAAGTGGTTCGACATCGAAGCCGAAGTTAACAAGCGAATCAGCGAGAATCAGGTTCACGAAATTGCTGGCAAGCGAATCGGTGCACCATTCGCCAGGCCGCATCAGATTATCTGCATAGGTTTGAACTACGCAGATCACGCAAAAGAATCTGGTGCAGAGGTTCCACCCGAACCAATCATTTTCACAAAGGCATCGAACACACTCGTGGGTCCGAACGACACTGTCATCATTCCGAAGAATTCAGAGAAGTGCGACTGGGAGGTCGAGCTCGGCATCGTAATCGGCAAGAGAGCCAAGTATCTTTCGAGCCCGGCGGCAGCGGCAGAGCACATCGCCGGATATGTATTGTGCAACGACGTCAGCGAGCGAGAGTTTCAGCTAGAGCGCCAGGGGCAATGGTCGAAGGGAAAGAGTTGTGAAACTTTCAACCCTGCTGGGCCGTGGCTGGTTACTCGCGATGAGTTGAGCGACGTTTCAGATTTGAAGATGTCACTTCTTGTGAACGGTCGAGGTATGCAGAACAGCACTTCGGCACAAATGGTTTTCAAGCCCGAGTTTTTGGTTTACTACCTAAGCCAGTTCATGGTTCTCGAACCAGGCGATCTGATAAACACCGGAACACCGCCAGGAGTCGGCTTGGGTTTCAAGCCACCGGTCTACCTAAAAGACGGCGATGTGATGCAGCTTGAGATCGAGGGTCTTGGCAAGCAGACCCAAAACGTCGTGAGTTACTCGGGCAACTAGCAGCCCAGAGGCCTTTATCTGCCTGCTAACCCGGCTCGTTCGAACCAGCTGAAGGCCGCAATCGTCCATCCCTGAAGCAACTGGGGTGGCTGACAAATTCGATTCGAGACACCTATTTCTCTATCGAAGACATCGATGATGAAGCGACTCACGCCCTGTTTCTCGCTCTCGTCTGAACGCAGCAACTCTGGGTAAGCGCCGATTCGGTCGATTGCACGCATGGTTCGAGAGCCAACCTCAAGAGCTTCTGCGTGCGCGCCGTGCCTAACGAGTCCGCGGGTTATGAGAGCGGCATCAACCGGCCAACTGCTGCCGGTGTGATAACCACCGGGTCGATATCTCGCATTCGATTTGCCGAGTGTGCGTATTCCGTTCGGGCCCAAGATTTCTGCATCGGTTACAGAAGAAACCAGAGCGCGCACAAACTCTGAGCATTCTTCGTCTGCGAGAATTTCAGAATCTAGCAGCCGCCACTGGTTGCTCGCGATCGCATCGAGCATTACTTCTTTATCTGCAATCAGACCCAACCCCATTGCGAATCGATCGCCGAGCCACCAACTGTTCAGCAGTTCGCGCTTGATTTCGTTTGCTGCAGAAACCAATTCACTAGGTGTTAGCTGCCATCGAACTGTTGCTGCCGCAGCAATGCGCGCAGCTGCCATGAGTGCGTCAAAACTTTGGCTAACTGTTTCAACCGATGCTGTCGAAGATTTCGTTGCAACCTGACCGCTATTGGTCAGATAAGAATCACCCGAGTCTTTCCAGACCTGATTCAAAATTCCTTTTGCGTTTGCGCGATTGCTGCGAACGTATCCATCGCCAGATTGCAAGCGCATCAATATCCACTGCGCTGCTTTCTCGGCGCGCTGCGACAGGGTTTGGCCGGCAACCTCTCGATCGAGAATCGAAGGGTCGTCGCGCTGTAATTCGTCTAGTGCGATTAGCCAAAGCAGAGTTGCATCGACCGATCCGTAATACGGAAACTCCCAGCCACTCTCGGCTGCGATTCTGGCTGCCTGCGGGTCGCCAACTTCTCGCACCTCGTGTGCGATTCGTCCTGGCTCTTCTTCGCTCGCCGAGTTGAACTTCTCACCCTGATAGGCACCCAGCGCGCAAACGGTGTTGAGCTGTAATACGGGGTTTTGCTGTTTCAAGAGCGACGAAATGATGAGAGAGTCACGCCCAAAGAGGCAACGAAAGAGTCCCTGATCTGTCGTGTTCTCGTGGTGTTCAAAAGTGCCAGAGGCAAAAGGCACAACCCAGCCGGCAACACTTCCGCTAGAAAGTGCCAAAGCCGTGTTGATGTCTGGTCGTGTTTTTGGATCAAAAACCGGGTCGTCTGGCTGCAGAACTTCTTCGGCCGAAATAATCTCGTCGCCGGCAAGCAGGTCGGCGCTAGGAATGTTTGACATCGTCGCTCCTGCCTTAGCCTCGGCTCTAAAGTTAGTGCATAAGGTATGACGAATAAAATCCTAGGAGGCTGCGCCTATGCAGAGAGCTTCGTTCAATCAACTGCAGGTTGCCCGAGTTGACGGAGTTGACCTCGGCGTAATTGCGCAAACTTTCAGCGAAACCGGTTGGTCGAGTTGCTCCGTCAGGTTGCTCAGAAGCTTCACCTGGGATGCGAAACACAGGGCCTTCGAAACTCTCGACACCGAGCTTGTTCAGGGCGAGCCATTGATTGCGGTTTGCGGCCCTTACGCAACGGCAGACGCAGCGGCTTTCAACCAAGACCCGCAGCAAGATGTCGGATTTCCCGAGCGCGAAGATTACGACGGCGTGCTTTACCTCGTGCACGGCGAACCGCCAGTGGCCGGTGAGCGATACCAGGATGCCGCCGGCTGGATTGTTGCTTCCGGCAAAGGCGTCGAAGGCGAAGATCGCTTCGTTGCTCTCGCTTTAGAAAAGAGCAACACTCAACTTGTTCACATGGTTTTAGAAAATGGCGAGCTAGAAATCTCGCTAGTTCTGCCTAAACAGATTTACCCAATCGAGGCTTGCCACGAGTTGATCGAGTTGCCACAAATGCAAATCACTTCTGGTGACGGAGATTTGCAAACCGCGCACGCCAAGTTGCGTGAAATTCTCTTGGCTGCCATGCCGGCCAGAGCGCGCGATTATTCGGCACCGCTGATTGTCGACACCTGGGGATTCGGCACCAACGTGAATCAAGATTTGGTTTCTGCTGTCGCGGCAACAGCAAAAGAGTTAGACCTCGAGATTCTCACCATCGACAAGGGTTGGGAGAGAATCGTGGGCGAGTGGCAACCCGGGCCGCATTTTCAAGACGGCCTCGCAGGTCTGTCAGAGATCACGGCAAAGAGCGGCACACGACTTGGCCTTTGGGCTTCGCTCGGCAATGTTGATCCGCAGGCGTCGATCGCCAAGGCACATCCCGATTGGATAGCAACCTGGCGTGGCAAGGTGCAGGTGGTTTCACACAGAACCAGTTCTTTTTGCATGGGTCACGGGCCGGTTATCGACTATCTCTCTGGCGAATTGGCGCACCTCGCAGAGAACGGCCTCACCTGGTTGCTGCACGATTTCGAGACTATAAATAGGTGCGACAGCGACAAGCACGATCACCCGCAAGGTTTAGGCGAAGACTGGGCGGTTCGCGGTTGGTATCGCCTGATCTCGCAGTTCAGAGAAAACTATCCTGACGTTTGGATCGAAAACTGTTGGAACGGCGGTAAGCCGCTAGACCTGCAGATGCTCGCGCATCACGACACAACCATCGGTGACGACTGGTGCGACGTACGACACAACGCGGTGGCAAAGGTCGGGCTAGGGCATTACCTTCCGGCGCACTGGTGTTCGAGCTACATGTCTGACCAGAACTCGCTGCCGCTGAAATCTCAGTTGGCAATCTATGCGGTCGGTGGTCCATGGATTCTGATGGGCGACATTCCGAACTGGTCGTCTGAAAAGTTGACGCTGGCAAAGAGCGTCATGGTTGTCTACAAGACTTGGCGACCTCTGTTTGCTTCGGGTTCGGTTGGCTGGGCGGCAATTACCGGCTGGAAGGCCGATTCAAGATGGCGAGCCGATCAAGAAGTTTTGGCTATTTCTTTTGTTCACCCATCTGGCAAAGAACTAATGGCCTGTGTCATCACCGAACCGCTTTCAACCAAAGAACTCATCTGGCATCCGGCCCATGAAGGTGCCATGAGAATCGTCAACGAATTCACGGGCGAGTCAACCGACTACACCGCGAGTGAAGTTCGTGCAGGCATAGCCATTCCTGCTTCGGTCGCCGACGGGCATCTATATAGTGCAGTGCTAGTGTGGTGAAATGCGAGCATCAAAGTGGATTGCCATCACGGCAGGCGTTCTTGTTCTAGGTATTTCTGGCGCAGCCCTGGCTGCCGGTTCCTACGTTTACACCTCAGGAACAGTTCAACCGTGTGCCATTAATGAAGACGACGTAGCCAACAAACCGGAGTCTTTTTACACACCGGGTAAAGATAACGGGCCCTTTCCTGGGGCCGGCTGGGATAAGTGGGTCGGTTACGACCTAAGCCCTTGGTGGATGACCGAAGCAAAATATGATGCTGTAGAGATTCCAGTCGAAGAGAACATTGTTCTTTCGGCCTGGTGGATTGTTCCAGAAGTCTCAAACGGCAAGACCGTAATTGTCACTCACGGCTTTGGAACATCACGTAGAGACTTCAACACTCTTCTTCCTTCGGCAATGTTGGTGAAGAAGGGATTCAACGTTCTACTCGTAGACTCTCGTGATACCGGCGAATCAACCTGCACCGACGGTCGTCACTCGGCAGGTCAAGAAGAATCGACTGACCTTGCGGTTGTTGCCGATTGGTTGGTTGCAAACAAAGCCATCAAACCGGTGTCTCTCGGAATGTACGGAGTTTCTGGTGGTGCGGTAGCAACTTCGCTGCTTCCGGCAAAGACCGAAAAAGTTTCGGCGTTTGCTATGGAAGGAACGATCTTCGATTTCAACTCGGCCGCAACCAAAGAAGTTGAATTTCAAGGCTACCCAGGATTTTTGTGGCAGCTAGCTCTATTTTCAGCGCAAGTTTTTTACGGAGTTAATCTGACCGAGACTTCGGTGACTCAGGGCATCGATGCGGCTGGTTCGCGGCCGATGCTTGTTTTGCACGGAGATATCGATCAGCGACTTATCTACCAGTCTTCGGTTGACTTCTATGAATACGCCAAGAAAGTAGGCGCAAATATCACATTTGAAACTTTCGAGGGTGCCGATCACACCGAGGGCATGCTGACCGAAACTGAACGCTACGCTTCTTCGCTGACCGAATTTTTTGACAAGTCACTCACAAACTAGTCGCGAACTCGAATTGCAAGCTTAAAAAGTGGATTCGCTCAATCGTCACGAGGATTACGGCCAAGAGTCACTAGACGAGACCCACCTTCTGGCAGACCCCATCGAGCAGTTCAAGCAGTGGCTGGTCGAGGCCGAAGAGGCCGGCATTTATGAACCAAATGCTTTCGTGCTTGGCACCGTTGACGAACAGAATCAGTCACGCTCGCGAACCGTTTTGCTCAAGGGCGTTGATGAGCGCGGATTCTTCTTTGCGACAAGTTATCTGTCGCGCAAAGGCGAGGCTGTAGCCGCAAACCCCAGTGTTAGTGCGGTGTTCGGGTGGTATTCGATGTACCGCCAGGTGCTTATCCAAGGATTCGCCGAGCGGGTAGACCCCAGCGAATCAGATGACTATCACTCTTCTCGCCCGCACGACTCACAGGTTGCGGCCTGGTCTAGCCACCAATCCCAGCCAATCGATAACCGCACAGCTCTCGATGCGCAGTTTTCTGCTGCCATTGCACGCTTTGAAAACACGGATGTGCCTCGACCCGATTACTGGGGTGGTTACCGCATTGTCGCAACTCGCATCGAATTTTGGAAGGGTCGTTCAAATCGCATGCACGATCGCATTGAGTTCGTTCGCACTCGCGATGCCGATGGCAAATTTTCTGAGTGGCACGTTCAACGACTTCAGCCATAGGTGCCGCGTCGCTAGTTTCGCTAATAGATTAGAAGCGATGAGAAACGATCACGTGCAAGAGGCTGCGCAGGCCCTGATTGCCGGCCATCTCGTCGCATTCGCAACCGAGACTGTTTATGGCCTCGGCGCAGACGCCACGAATTCTGAGGCGGTCGCAAAAATTTTCGCGGCAAAGGGGCGGCCCAAAGATCACCCGCTGATTGTGCACGTGAGTTCGTTTGAGGCCGCTCTTCAGTGGGCCGATGAAGTGTCCGACTACGTGGGCAAACTCGCAGAAAACTTTTGGCCCGGCCCGATGACGCTTATCTTGAGGCGGTCGGCTCTGGCAACCGACGACATCACCGGCGGTCAAGACACGGTTGGCGTGAGAGTGCCGAGTCATCCGGCTGCGCAAGAACTCCTCGCAGCCTTCGAACTTCTCGGCGGCAAGGGTGTGGTTGCTCCGAGTGCAAATCGATTTGGCAAAGTTTCGCCAACGACAAGCGAAGCGGTTCGGCAAGAGCTCGAGCAAAATCTCAGCGCTGACGATTTGATTCTCGATGGTGGTCAGAGTTCGGTTGGAATCGAGTCGACGATCATCGATTGCACATCGGGGCAGCCTCAAATTCTTCGTCTAGGCGCAATCACCGCTTCGATGATTTCGGCCGCGACTGGATTGCAACTAAAGAACGATGCATCTGAAATTCGCGTGAGCGGTTCGCTAGAGTCTCACTACGCACCGACTGCAAAATTGGTTTTGAACCAGAGCGCAAATGCCGGAGATGGCTTGATTGCGCTGCAGAGTTTTCAAACGCCTAACGGAGCGATTCGTCTCGCGGCACCGGAGACAAGCGAAGAGTATGCGAACCAGCTCTATCTGGCACTGCGAAAGGCCGACGAACTCGGTTTGTCGAGAGTGGTCGCCATCACACCCGAGGGCGACGAGTTGTCTGAAGCCATCAACGATCGGCTGATGCGCGCTAGCCACAAAAGCTAGGGTCTGAACCTAATCTTTTTGGCGTCCATAATCACACGGATGCGCGCTACCGATGACTTGCCCATGCCGTGCATGCCGAGCAGCTCATCCAGTGAAATTTTGCGCAGGTCTGACACTTTGTATAGCTTCGCGTTTACCAGCGCACGCCGAGCCGGCCCCGATAACCCGAGTTGAAACCACTCGAGCTCTAGAGGGTCATGTTTGTCGGCCATGGGCTCAGTTTAGGATGGCAAACGGTTAAGCGTTCTTTCTTGAGCCGACAGCAGCCCACGCGTATGCGGCTGAGAAAGCGAAGCCCACGATTGCGTATGCGATCGTGAACCAGGTGAGTTGCACACCAATTAGTAACGTGAGCACGCCGAGCGCAAAGGCGCTACCCATCATCAAGAAGCCCGCAAGTCGCACCGATTCGACAGTTCCTCGGGTCGAGTGCGAGAACATGTTGCCGGCAAGGGCAACCAGAGTTATTCCGGTCATGCGCATCGACCACTCAAGTTCGGGTGTCGAGACTAATCCGAGAAGTTCGTTGAAAAGCTTTGGGGCAACAATCAACGCAACTGCGCTAAGCCCGAAAACAATAGAGCCGGCGCGAAGCACCAAGCGAAAGCGTGCGACTGAGTCTTTTGTATTCATTTATTTACCTATCTGAGATATGGTCGAAGCTCGACCTTGCGGTTGCATGCCTTAGAGCCGGCCGCTGCTAATGAGATTGCGGTTTCGCGGTCATCGGCCTCGATGATCCAGAATCCGCTGTAGTGCTCGGGTGACGAGTAGAGCGAGCCGTCGAGCACGATGCCGGCGTCAGCGCGATTGTCGATAACGGTCGCCGCTTCGCCGTGGTGAATGCCCGCGGCGGTTATCCAGTGGCCTTTGTTTTGAAGCATCTCGTTGAACTCATCGATTGCGGCCATCTCGTTGCCGTCTGCCGAATTCGACGCGCTGTCGATCACAAAGATGATGTATTTCATTGGTCTGCTCACTTTTCGTCAGAGCAAGTCTAAGTAGGGTTAAAGCATGCCACCGGTAGCCAAGACCAAGAACGGGTTCGAGCCCAAGACTTGCGAGCGCTGTGGCCTGAAGTTTGAGTGGCGCAAGAAGTGGGCCCGCGATTGGGCCAATGTGAAGTATTGCTCGCAGAAGTGCAAGGGCTGATGGCCGCCAAGTTTGAGCGCATTGTCTATGTGCCCTTTGACCACCTGAACTTTGAACGCGGAGCCATGAAGCTGGCCGATCCGGCCTCAGACGTGCTGGTTTTGGTTGAGAGCAAGCGCATGACTGAGGGTCGCCCCTGGCACAAAGAGCGTCTGTTTTTCTTGATCTCTGCCGCCCGCCACTTTGCCACCGAGGCCGAAGACAGGGGATTCACGGTACGTTATCTAAAAGCCGCAACTACAATTCACGGATTGACCGCCGCACGCAAAGAGTTTGGTGAGTTGCCAATCGTCTGCGCAGAGCCTTCGTCTTTTAGGCAGTTTGCGCAGTTGAAAGAATTTGGTGTGCAGTTCGTTGAGAATGATTTGTTTCTCACATCGCGCACCGACTTTGCCCTTTGGGCCGGCAAGCAGAAGCGTTTCGTCATGGAGAACTTCTATCGTGCGCAGCGCGTGCGGTTAGGCATTCTTGTGGTTTCGGGTGCACCCGTCGGCGGTCGCTGGAACTACGACGCAGAGAATCGTTTGCCACCTCCAAAGAATTACGTCTGGCCACCTCACCTTGAACACGAACGCGATGCCATAGATAAAGAAGTAGAAACTGAGCTTGGTCACACTGCAACAAAAACTTGGGCGACGACTCGCTCTGGTGCACTGAAGCAACTCGACTATTTCATTGAGCGTCACCTGGCCGAGTTCGGTCCTTACGAAGACGCGATTGCTGCCGATGAGTGGGCGCTGCACCATTCGCTGCTGAGCCCATACATGAACGTCGGCCTCTTGCACGCGAGTGAAGTAGTTGATGCTGCGGTTGCTGCATTTGCACGCGGTGGTTACCCGATTGAATCTGTCGAGGCGTTCGTGCGACAGATCATCGGCTGGCGTGAATACATCAACGGCATGTATTGGTTCTTGGGCGAAGAATATCGCGAGCTCAACGGGCTCGCTGCGAACCGAGAGCTCTTGCCGCTTTTCAATGATTCAAGTAAAACCAAAATGGAGTGTGTGCGTTTGGTTGTCGCAGATGTCGAGAAGCGCGCCTGGGTGCACCACATTCCGAGGCTTATGGTGCTAAGCAACCTAGCGCTGATAAGCGGCACGAACCCCCAGCAGTTTCTCGACTGGATGCGCGAGCAGTTCATCGATGCCTCGGAGTGGGTGATGGTGCCAAACGTCATCGGCATGGCGGTTCACGCCGATGGCGGCAAGCTAATGACCAAGCCCTATGCGGCCGGCGGGGCATACCTGAACCGCATGACCCAGTCTTGCAAGGGCTGCTTCTATGACCCGAAGAGGCGCGTGGGCGAGGATGCCTGCCCGTTCACAACTCTCTACTGGGATTTTCTAGATCGCCACGCTGAAACTTTTTCGAAGAACCACCGCATGAGTCAGCAGGTTTTCGGTCTCAAGCGATTGACCGATTTGCCCGAGTTACGCATGCGTGCGAAGCAAGTGCTCAAAGGTCTAGACGAAGCGACAATCTAGATAGTTTTTGCAGGCGAATTAGTGCTTGATGAGCTTTCCGACACCGTTGATTGAGTAGTAGCGAATGTAGTCAATCGACAGAGAGCCGCTTTGAACAGCAGGGTCGATGTTCGGCTCAAAGTTTCCGCCGGTGGCCAGGTTGAGAATTAAGAAGAACTCTTTGTTGAACACCCAAGCATTCGGCTTCACCTGTGCGGCAGTGATGCTGTAGTACTTGTTGTTGTTGAAGTAGAAATCGATTGCGTTCTTTCGCCACTCGATTGCGTAAACATTGAAGCCCGAAGTCAACGGCACCATGTTGTCAAAGCCATAGCCGCGTTGCGATCCGTCGCCACCAAAGTAGCCTGGGCCGTGGATGGTGCCATAAACGCGATTCGGCTCAGAACCTTTGCCCTCTAGGATATCGATTTCGCCGCAGTCAGGCCAGGTGTCGCCTTCGGTGAGCGAAGCCCCCAGCATCCAGAAAGCCGGCCACATGCCTGAACCAGCCGGTGTCTTGATTCGAGCCTCGAGTCGGCCATACATGAAGCCGAGTTTGTCGGCCGTCTTTACCTTGGCGCTTGTGAACTGGCAGTCGTCACAGAAGTTCAAAATTGACGAAGTCTCTGGAATTCGCTTGGCCGTGATGACCAGGTTTCCCTTGCCGTCGGTGAGAATGTTCGAAGAGCTCGCGGTGTAATACTGCTTTTCGTTGTTGCCCCAGCCGAAGCCGTTGCCTAGATCGTGGGTGAAGTAGCGCTTGTCGACACCAACTCGTTTTTTGCCGTTGAACTCTTGTGACCAGAGCAGCTTCTTGCTGGTGGCAGCGGTGGCCGACTGGCTTGGTGCCGAGGCGACAACGAAGGTCAGGCTCGCTGCGCTAAGGGTTGCAACGATCAGTCTGGTGAGCGAGCTGAACTTCATGAAACGCCTTTCATAACTATCGAGAAAATGCTACCGAACCCACCCTTGCGGTCTGTCACGCTTTGATAACGAATCCCCTATTTTACGGGGATTCATTTGCGTTGGCAGGCTCAACTGTGTTTACTCTATTCTGTGAAATCGGTTTCACACTATCTTAGGTTAATTTAGGAGATTCCCACCATGGCTAAGTTTTTCGCAAAGAAGCGCGTTCTTGCCGCGACTTCTGCTCTGGCTCTTTTGAGCGTTTTGTCGATTGGCGTCGAG
>Ga0315909_10005345_pt1 | contig 14806 bp, 13 predicted proteins | sample LakEriMetagenome_11_FD_203527 | JGI IMG/M metagenome (GOLD analysis project Ga0315909, IMG submission 203527) | Freshwater fungal communities from buoy surface, Lake Erie, Ohio, United States - Buoy 2 MA125 | ecosystem: Environmental > Aquatic > Freshwater > Lake | place: USA: Lake Erie, Ohio...
CACCTTAAGGTAAGTGAGGAACAAACCAAATCAAAGGCAGAGGTTCAACTTGAAGGTACAATATTGTAACTATCAACAAAAAACAAAATAAATGCCGTTTGTAAAAGGACAAAGTGGTAACCCAAAAGGAAAACCAGTTGGGGCAATAGGTGAGAAAACAAAGCAATGGGATGCTTTGGGTGAGGCTATTATGGGCAGACAAGCCGAAAAATTCAACAACTACCTTGATGAGTTGTGGGATGGCAATAAGAATGATAAGGCTATGGCTTCAGAACTTTATTTAAAATCTCTTGAATACTTCAAACCAAAACAAGCAAGGACAGAGGTAAAACAAGAGGGTGTACAACAAATGGAAATAGTTATTAAACGAAAAGGTGATGAGTAAAAGACTATTATGGACATTGGTATTTTTCATTATAATGGTTGCCGGTCTTAGTATTATGCTTACAGAGTTTGGTAACTTTATTTGGTTTATAATCCTATCAATTGGATTTGTTGGTTTTGTTTTTAACTTGGCAAGATATAACCAGTAGTGTAATGGCTACCGTGCTTCAGCAAGTCTTTCAAGTTTGGATTGATAAAACCAATAAAGATGATTTTGACCAATGGTTTGGTAAAAACATTCAGTCATTGATTGACAAGGAGCATGACATTATCATAACCACTTGGGAAGATGGTTACCAACAAGCTTACTCTGATATGAATAAAGAGCCAAGAAATGGTTATGATGCATTAGAATGGAATTGCCATAGTTGGTATTTCAGCATAAAGGATAATGAATGATACCCCTATTAGTTTGGACTACAAGAGTAGCAAAGAGCAAAACGCACCACTACCGGGTGAAACAAGAGTGCAAATCTCTTATTGGGAATCATTTAAATTAATATTGCTTGTCTTATTGTGTTTGTTGTTTAATGTAGGCTACCCCAATGACCATAGAACTGGAACTACCAAAGCCACATTCTAAACAACAATTTTTGTTGGACAATCGTAAACGCTTCAATGTGCTTAAATGTGGTAGAAGGTTTGGGAAAACAGAACTATGCCAAGAGTTAATACTTGAATCATTTGAAAAGGGGCAGTATGTTGGTTACTTCAGTCCAACTTATAAGGATTTGTACGAGGTTTGGAAAACAACCCTCAACAACTTTTACAATGTCATTAAATCAAAGTCTGAAACCATTAAGCAAATAGTTTTTGTCAATGGTGCAAAGGTTGACTTTTGGTCAATGGATGAACCAAATAGTGGAAGGGGTAGAAAGTACCACCGGGTTCTGATTGATGAGTGTGAGAAAGCTTCAAAGTTCCAAGAGGCTTGGGAACAAGCAATATCACCAACCCTTACAGATTATGGTGGGGATGCTTATTTCCTTTCAACACCACAATTTGGTGAAACATATTTTAAAAGGTTGTGCAAACAAGAAAACCAAATGCCCGAACAATGGAAAACATTTGTTTATTCTACTTATGACAATCCACACATTGACAAGGCAGAGATTGAAATGATGAGGTCAATATTACCACCATTGGTTTTTCAATGTGAGTATTTGGCTGAAGATGTGGATAGCAAGGCAATGAACCCTTTCCTTTATGCTTTGACTGATGCACACTTTGATAATAGTGTACAACTTGATTGGAAAAAACAATTGTATATTGGGATTGACTTTAACATTAACCCATTTGCAGTAATCTTTGGAAATATTTACAAGGATGAGGCTGGTCTTCATATCAACATAGTTAACGAGATGTCCATTGACAACGGCTCTTTACAATTGATGGCACAAAGAATAAAAGCACTTTACAACCCTTTGCTCTTTAACTGCAAAATGACCGGTGATGCAATGGGCAACAATAGAAATATTGCAGTATCAGACAATGCCAGTAACTACGAAACACTAAGGAGATTATTGGGTTTAAGGAATGGGCAAATACAAGTAACAAGCAACCCAACACATGAAACCTCAAGGAATGATTTTAACTATTTATTGCACATATCACAAGACAAAAGAAACCGTATATTTTTTAGAGTCAACCCCACAAACTGCCCCGGTCTTGCTCACGATATGCGAATGGTTCAATGTGATGCTGAAGGTCACATAATGAAAGCCAACAGAAAGGACATAACACAAAAAGCCGACCACCTTGATTGTGCAAGGTATTTAGTTAATACATTTGTGAAAGCTGATATAGAAAGACATCAAAAAACTAACTTTGGAAATATTAAATTCAAATGAACTGCCAAAATTGTATAAAGGTTAATCCTTTGCCCAAATGCCTTGAGCCAAGTGGTCAAATTCTTATTGATGGTATAAACATACCAACCTATTTGAACTCTGAAATATTTGTTGTGTTACATAATTACTCAAGTGATTCAACCATTATGTGGACTGCCACAACTGATGGCAATGGTGACATCATTGAAACAGATGGAGTGCCAACCAATGGCTTGGACATATCAGAGGCATATGACTTAATGAATCACCACTACAAGTTTAAGTTTATGGACAAGCTTACACTTGAAACCATTGAGGTTGTTGTTGATGGTCAAACGGGTTGTTGCATTGACTTTAAGGTTGTGAATGGTTTGAGTGGTGATGGGGTGTATCAACTATCATTACCAGTTTGCAATGGTTGACATCATACTTGGCATAGTTGTTTCAAGCCTTATGTCCATTGGTGTTTATGTTGCCACCACTTGGGATGCATCTGATTTGTTTGATGAAGACCCCAAGCAACATAGGATTAAAGGATATCCCAAGCATCCAATGTTATTATGGTGGGTTAGGTGGTATGGTTCTTATTTGCCTTATCAGTTTAGAAAACCCTTGTATTTTTGTTTGCCTTGCATGGGTTCTTTGTGGTCAATTCCAAGCTTTGTATGGTTAGATTTGCCATTGATTGCATTTCCATTCTTTGCCCTTTGCACTTGTGGTTTAAACTCCTTGATAAGATACAACCTTGATATATGAAATACCAAAGGCTAAATGGTTTTCATTATATCTTAAAAGGTAATGACTGGTATGTTATGATTGCAAACAAGTGGTATAAATGCAGTCCACCAAGAGCAGATATTAAACTACCAATAATAATTGAAAATGATATTCAGAAAAAAGCAAAAGAGTGAAGACTCTGTTAAAGACCTATGGGTAAAACATAGGGAAGAGTTTTTAAAAATCTATGCCAAAGAAATTCCACAAGGTGACAAACTCACAATGGAAAAGGCTTTGGTTGATTTGGATGGCAAGGTATATTATAGATTTACCGGTTCAACAACCATAATGCCATTGGAAAGAATGGGCAAGATGCAAGATTTCTTAACCATGATGGGTGCCGGTCTTGATGCTTCAGAACTTGAGGCTTTGATTGATGTGGCAACCAATGAACTTGCTTTGGCATTTGCCGGTAAAAAAGCAGATGTAACAAAGATTGGTGTGGTGCTAAATCAAATTAAAGAAAGACAATCCTTGATACTGCATGACCAGTTGATGTGGCAATTTATGGCAGTTCAGTTGGTGAGAGAGGATGAGCCTTCAGCAAGGTTTATACAGAAAATACATGATGAGAAGGTTGAAGCACTTCAACAACTTTACTATCATAACGATGATTACTCTTTTTTTCACAATCCCGAATTGAGGCTTCTAAACGACTTGTTGAGGTTTTCACCCGAAGACTTGGCAACATACTTGCAGACCTCAGTTCGGGAGAGGGAAAGGTTAAAGAAAACGATTTCATTATTGCGTGGAGAGAGAGGGTTAGGCAAAGGCAAGAAGACCAAAGAATACACATAATGGTTTTGGTTGATGGGGATATAAAAAACTATGAGCAAATCCTTGCATCAACTTGTGAAACCTACCTTATTGCTTTGGCTACCTATGTCAAGAAAATCAAGTCTTTGCAACCTAAAAAAGATTCTCATATAAAAGTTAAAAAGGCTTAACTTTGTTACATGATAATTGATTTTTAACCCTTACTTTGTGACATGGCAACCGAAGACATAATTATAAAATACAAAGCAGATGTAAGCGAGTTAGAGCAAGACTTGGGTAAATTGGTTGCATCACAAACACAACTTGCAAATGCTACCAAGCAGACATCTGATGAGATACAAAAGAATACCAATAAGCAAAACGAAGCACAAAAGAAAAGGTTACAAAACCTCAAAGTTGATGTTGAAAGGCTGAAGCAAATAAGAGAGGAAAACAAAAAAGCATTTGACCCGGCTTTTCTTACTGGTTACAATAACAAACTAAACGAAACAAAATTTAGGCTTAATGAGGTTGGTGCCGGTGCTACCCAAGTTGGTAACAATACAGAGAAAGCATTTAATCAAATAACCAATAGCCTTAATAGAATTGCCGGTGCTTTTGGTATAGCCTTTTCATTGGAGGCAATTGTAAGCTTTACAAGGAATGCAGTAGAATCATTTGCAAGGGCTGAAAAATCAGTTGAAACATTAAGGGACACCATTGTTACCATTGGTGGTGAGTCAACAAATGTATTTGAAGGGTTAAACCAACAAGCTGAAACATTAGGAAGGACAACCATTTTTTCAAGTGAGCAAATAAGACAAGCACAAGGCATATTGTCGGCTTTTGGTTTGACTGGTCAGCAAATTGATGAGTTGATACCAAAGCTTGTTGGTTATGCAAAAATAACCGGTCAAGACATTGTTGGTGCTTCCCAATCTGTTGGAAATGCCTTAAATGGTACTGGTAAGCAGTTCCAAAACTTGGGTGTGCAAATAAGCACAACAAAAACAGAATTGGAAAACTACAACGCCATCTTGCAAGGCACAGAAAAGTTTTTGGGTAAAGCAGACCTTGAGGCTGAAAGTATCAATGACCAGTTGCTTGAGCAAGAGAAAATTGCTTCAAGATTATCAGACTTTGTGGGTCAACAATTGGCACCGGCTTGGCTTAGTGTTAAAAATGCAATCTTACAAGCTACTGCATCCCTATTGGGTTACAATGAACAATTGGATGATACAAGAGCAATAGCAACAGAGTCAGCCCCACGAAATGTTGATGCTTTTATTAAAGACCAAAAGGAACTTGGCAAAACTGATGATGAGATTTTAAAAGGTTTATTGGACAACCTAAAAAAATATGAGGATGCACTTGCAAAGAATGAGGTTGCATTGAATAGGCAAGTAAAGAATAAAGAGGCACTCAATGTAAAATTGCGTGAACAAATTGAAGCTGAAAGGGAACAAGCCGGAATAAATAAGATTGTTTATGAGGAAAACATCAAAGCCATAAAAAGTGGCATTGACAATCAAAAACAATTGATAAAGGATAAGCAAGATGAGTTGAGCCTTGACAAAATTAAAGCCAAATCAACAAAGGAATTAAACCAGTATGTTGAGGAAAATGGCAATGTGAATAGGTCAGTAATCAAATCAAATATAACCCTTATCACAAGGGAATTGGAAGAGAGGCAAAAGGCTGAAGAGAAAGCAAGGCAAGAGGCTGAAAAGACTGCTCAAGCAAGAAAGCAACTTTTAGAAGGTTTAAAAAATGAATTAAACCAAATACAAAGGGAATTAAGGACTGCCCCCATTGAATTGATAGAACCAAAATCTTTTGCTGAGGCAGTTGACAAAATTGAGCAAATAAGGGATTTGAACAAAGAATTTGTTGATGAGGATATTAATTTAAAGATTGCCCAAGCCAAAGCAAACAACACTTTGACCAAAGAGGCTCAAGAATTGTTTGAAAGCATTAGGCAAGGCAGAAAGGATTTGATTGACCAAAAGAGTGCCAAAGAGATTCTAACACTTGAACAAACTACGGTAGATGAGTTAAAAAAACTAAAGGAACAAGCAAGAAGGCTCATAGCCGAAGGCAACATTTTAGAAATATCTAAACAGACTGAACAACAAGGGAAGCAATTTGAGAATATAATTAAGGATATTGAAAAGGGTATTGGTATTGCTCAAAGGGGTGAGGCAAAAAAGAATTTAGACCAAAGGTTAATATTGTTTAAACAAGCTTTGGATGAGGAAACACAAGCCAAGATTGATGAGTTGAACAAACAAGAGGAAGCAGAAAAGGATTCAGTAAAAGGTTTTGCCAATGCCACTCAAAGAAAAACCAATATCACCCTTGAGTTTGATAAGAAAAGAAAGGAAATAACTGACAATGCACAAAAGCAATTTGATGAGGCAGAGCAACAATACAATGATGCTCAAACAAAGCTTGGTCAAGGTGTATTGGATTTTGTCAGTCAAAATGCACAAGCATTGCAACAAGTTGGGGCAATACTTGGGGAGTTAAGCAATTTGTATGATGTATTTGCAGAAAAAAGGATTGAACAGATTGAGCAAATTAAACAAGCTGAAATTGATGCAATAGATGAGAGTTTGGCGAAAGTTGAAGAGGATTTGGAATTTAGAAGGATTACAGATGAACAAGCCAAATTACAAAAGCAACAACTTGAAGATGCAAAAGTAAAAGCTGAAGAGGAAGCACAGAAAAAGATTAGGGAAATAAAAAAGAAACAAGCCATATTGGATAAGGCAAATGCATTGTTTCAAATTGCAATAAATACGGCTCAAGCTTTGGCTGATGTAAAAAACCTTACAACTGGTGGTATTTTAAGTGGTTTGATACTTGCATTAGCCGGTTTACAAACTGCTACCGTACTTGCTCAACCAATACCATACCGGAAGGGTTCAAAAGATACTGGTTCAAAAGGACACATGGCAAGAGTTGGAGAAGAGGGTGAGGAGATAGTTTATATGCCAAGCCATTCAAAGGTATTACCGGCAAGGCAAACAAAAGAATATAGTGAAATATTGGATGCAATGTTTGACAACAACCTAAACAAATACATTGCAAAAACATATATTGCCCCGGCTCTTGAAAGGCAAAAGGTAGCTTATGAGAATGACAAACAATCATCATTTGCCGAAAACATCAGCAAGTCCATTTATTACAATGGTGGTTTGAATGCAATAGATTTGGAAAGGGTTAGGAGAAAAGGGCAACCAATAACCAATGTTGATGAGATAGCTAAAGCCATTGCATCCAAATTGCCAATGTATGACCCTTATAGGAGATAATAAATGACTTTTAATATTTCAGACAATAGTGAAATTGACATCTACATTACAGATGGATGGAGAGAATGGTATATTCCAAAATTCAGATTAAGGTGGACAATTGACAACCCAAATATTACTTTGTATTGGACTGATACGGAAAATCCGGGTAATGGTATTACACGAAGCCTTACAATTGATTACAATGATGTGCTTTTTGGTTATATCACCCCATCAAGTGCATTTGAAATACAAACCGTTTTAAATAGTTATATTGTTTCTGCTTGGGACAACATATATTTAAACTTTCAATATTATGTCCCTTATACCGGTGCTACAAACAATGTTGATTTGGGTGGGTATGGTTTAAATACTGATTTTGTTGCATTCAGTTTAAACCCATTCAACTCACCGGCTCCGGGTCAAATTGCTTATGATGGTTCAACTGGCTCTTTGACATATATGCTCAATAATTCCAATGTTGAAAGCAATATTGGTCAAACACTTCATGCCTATGTACACAATGCAGAAGGTTCAACCATTTATAAAGGTGATGCAGTTTATTTATACCAAGCTACTGGCAACAAGGCTTCGGTAAAATTGGCAAAGAATACATCAGACCAATATAGTGCCAAGACATTGGGGTTATGTGCTGAAGATATTGGGGCTGGTCAAAATGGTATGGTAATTTGTCAAGGTCAAATAAAGGGTGTTGATACATCCTTGTTTTCTGAAGGTGATACTTTATATCTTGCAAACACATTTGGTGATTTGACAAATGTCAAGCCATATGCACCGGAACACCTTGTTTACATTGGTGTTGTTGAGAAAGCCAATGCAAATGGTGAGATTTATGTAAGACCTCAAAACGGTTATGAACTTGCAGAAATACATGATGTGGATTTGATTACCACCCCACCAATTGCCGGTGATGTATTAACCTATGATGGCTCTTTGTGGATTGCCCAAGCCCCTTCAAGTGGTAGTGGCATAACATCATTAAATTCTGAAACCGGAACAAGCCAAACATTTGCAACTGGTTCAAGTGGTACAGATTTTAACATTGCATCAGCTACCAATGTACATACATTCAACATACCAACTGCATCAGCAACAAATAGGGGTTTGCTTTCAACAAGTGATTGGTCAACTTTCAATAGCAAAGAACCGGCACTTACAAAGGGAAATTTGACTGAAGCAACATCATCAATATTAACCATTAGTGGTGGCACAAATGCAGTTATTGGAACTGGTACAACAATTCAAGTTGCTCAAGCCAATGGTTCACAAAGTGGATACTTGGCAAGTGCTGATTGGACAACCTTCAATGGCAAACAAGATTTGCTTGTAAGTGGAACTAATATAAAAACCATTAATGGGACAAGCATTCTTGGGAGTGGTTCAATACCTATTCCCGGTTACACTTTATCAGTTCAAGCCTTGACATCATCACCGGTTGATGCTCAAACAATATACTTTGGCAATTTGCCTAAAGCACCGGTGACAACTGCAAACATCAGCAAGGTTTACATTCCAAAAAGTGGTACAATAAAAAGGGCAGAGATATATTGTTATAGTGGTACTGCCGGTACAAACCAAGCTTGGAGTGGTTATATTAGGTTAAACAATTTAACAGATACTTTAATACAAACTTTATCAGTTGCAACCAATGAGAGGGTCTTTAGCAACTCATCTTTGAGCATTGTGGTTGTTGCCGGTGATTACATTGAGATTAAATTTATCAATCCAACTTGGGCAACCAACCCTTTGACAACTATATTTGGTGGATATATATACATAGAATAATGAATTTACAAGCGAATCAAAGGGAGATAACCCCAATAGATATATGGTCACAAGGTTTTACCTATCAAGCAAATGTTTTGAAGCTTTGCCTTTATACTGGTTATGATTTTATAGCCTCACCGGGTCAAGTTCATTATGACCTAATACAACATGAGGAAGATGTTGATGGCTCAATAATTGAAACGGTATTGGCAGAGGGCAACATACCTTTGACTTATCCATTGGTTGCCAATTGGGGTGCTGATGACCAACCTATTTTTGATTATGTTGCACAAGAACTACAATTGACTTTGGTATAATGGCATTTTTATTTTACATAGATGGTCAGTTGATTGACCAACCAATTAATGATACAGACTTATCCAGTTCCATAAAAAGGGATAGAAGACTGAACAATTTGTTGGTTACCCAAGATGTTGAATTGGAGTTGAACGCTAACAATGATTTGCCAGTTGGTACAATTTCGGGTTATGCATACTTGAAAAACTTGTTTGACTCCGGTGCTTGTAATGAGGCAGAAATAAAAATTTATGATGTTTTCAGCAATACAGATACAAGGCTATTTTATGTAGGCACAATAAAAATACCAAGCATAAAATTTGAGTATCATACCCAAACCTTAAAGACAAAGATTCAAGACAATAGCTTTTATTCATATATAAACAACAATAAAAACCTTGAGGTAAATTTAAGTGCAATAGTAACAAAATCAGATTTTCTACTAACACAAATATCTAAGTATTCATTGAATTTGTTTAACCACAATACTTGTGTTTATGGTTCAACAACTGGAGCATATTATGAGGCATATTTGGTTTATGATGTATTTGATTTGATAGTTAGGGCAATTAGTGATAACAAAATATCCTTTTACTCTCAATTTTTAATTGACTTAAATGAAAAGCCATTTTTGTGCAAGGGTCAAGATTTGTTGAACCCTTATACAATATACCCCAATGCACAAGAGCCAGTTATCAAACTAACATTTGAAAAGCTTTTTGATGAGATGCGAAAGCTTTACAATGTATTTTTTTGGATTGATACAACTGATTTAAACAACCCTATATTAAGACTTGAAACTTATGATACATCATTTAATGATGGAATTGCATATTCATTTAATGATATAAAGGAGTTGAATGTTTCAATAGATGCACAATCTATTTATAGCAAAGTATTGGTTGGCTCAAATAAAGTAACAAGTGGTTCATTTGACAATAGTATTTCATATTATGGATGGGTTAAAGAAGAATTTTTTCCACTTGGTCAATGTAATATTGACAATGAATTAAACCTTGTTAATAGTTTTATAATTGATACAAACTCCATACATGATACTATAATCGGAACATCAACCAATCTTATTGATGAGATATTTATAATAGAATGCAATGGTGTTGATTATATAAATAAAACTGCATCTGCCGTTCAATATCCACAAGCCGGTGGTAATTGTTGGTACAACATTGGAATAAATAATTTTAATAAAGTTCAAAGATATTCAAATCAATTTCTTACAACCTTTGGCAACTTTAATGGATTGGGTGGGTATGGTTTTCATGCATCATTAGGGACAAATCCAATATCCTTTTCAAATAATCCATCTTATGGTAATCCCATAGGTTTGACAAATTATATTTGTTGTGGTACTGGTGCAAACAACCCACCACCAATTTGGTATAACTATCCATTAGTTATATTTCCCGATGAAACTTCTACTGGAAATTTTGATGATGGTGGTAACTATAACAATACAAATGGGAGATATACATTGCCAGTAGATGGAACTTATAATTTTTTATTTGAAACCACTTATAATGTTGTGAATTGTAATAATGGTGGGTTTACTTTAGACTCATATTATTTTAGATTGAAATTAAAATTGGGTCTATATGATTCAGCAAATAACCTAATTACACAAAATGAATTTATAATTCCATATAAACGATTTAATGGTTTATATACTGATACTGCAACATTTGTTGTAACTGGTGTTGCCGGTGATTATGCGATTTGTTCCTTAGATGTTGCAATATTTTATAATACACTTACATTATTTCCTAATAATATACCAATTTTAAATATAAATGAAGCAACCTATTCAACTATTGTAACACCTTCATATGTTGGTGGTGGTGGTGGTTCGGGTAACAACAATGCTAATAAATATTTATATGATTTTGATTATGAAATACCCCAAGAAGATTATATAAATTTGTTAACCAATGTGACAAGAAAAATAGAGTTTGAAAAAGATGGTGTTACAAGAATTGGTTGGATAGATAGTATGAAAAGAAATGATTGGAATGGTTTAACTCAAATAAAAATAATAACCTCAAAATATGCCTCTTTTACTTAACAAACATCAACCATATTTTCCGGATATTGATAGCCCCAATAATTACATATGTGGTTCTGAAAAATATTGTTTTCCTATACAAACCGGTGATAGGGTTTCAACCCAATTCTATCAAACACCATGTAATAACAACAATTTAATTACAGATGCTAATTTTCAAACTTATACTTTAGGTGGCAATATTATTGTAAACGGTGGGTTTACTGGAGGCTCTGCCGGTTGGACATTAGGAACAACTTGGACATATGGGGGAGATAAAATTACAAATACACCAACCCCACCAACCATTTCACCAACCACTCAATCAAATGCCTCAATAATCTCTTGTGGTCAATTTAAAATCAGCATCACAATGACCACAACTGCCGGATATATTAGAATAAGATTTGGAGCTTTTGGCTCATATACTTATAGCCCTATACTGCAAACAAGTGGTACAATTGAATTTAATATGGTAAACATATCATTATTCAATGTAATTGATATTTTACCAAGTGCTGATTTTAATGGTTCAGTTGATTCAATATATGCATACCCAATTACATACACCCATTGGGATAATAATTGTAGGTGGGTTATAAATCTTGATGGTTCTGTTGATGCAATAACTGGAGCAACTGGTTTAGGTTCTATTTTGGAAAACACAACAGATACATATAGTGCCAATTCATATTATCAACTGAAATTTAGGGTTACAAATTATATTGATGGTACATTGACTGGCAACATATCTGATGCAACAACAACAAATGTTTCAGCAGATGGTGATTATGTATTTTATCTAACACCTACCGTAAATGGTACTTTGTTTTTTGATAGGTCTGCAACCTTTCAAGGTACAATTTCCAATATTGAGGTATATGAGTTAAAAAAAAATTATGGTCTTGAATTGGTTGACCAAGATGGATTTATAACTGATGTATCTGATTCAATTACTTATTTCAATGAATTTGTAACCATAGATTTTGCATTTGAAAATTATGATTTAATTGATGGGTGTTACAATTTAACCATTTATGATGAGTGTATATTGACCTCTGATAATATTGTAATTGACCCCTCTTTTGATGATGGTTATACATATTGGTCAAGAAACAACGCAGTTGTCCAATATGACAATACCGGCAATCAAATGAAATTGATATTTGACCCATTTAGTAATGGATATATTGATTGGATAACAAATGGAAATTTTGCAACAAGTTCAAATTGGAATTTTGGAACAAATTGGGCTTTATCATCAAACAAGGCACAACATACACCGGGTAGTACTGCTACATTATACCAAGACTTAAATTTATTATTTACACCACCACCCGGCACTAATTTTAATTATTGGGTTAAATTCACCATTAGTGGCTCAACTGCCGGAACGATAACTTGCAAAGTTGGTACTGCCGTAAATAGTACAAGCTATACATGGAAAGGCAATGATAGGTTTTGTCAAATATATACACCATACCAACTTGGAGCATCAAGGATAACATTTACCCCATCAAGTGATTTTGATGGTTCAATTGATGATGTTGCAATGGTTTTCACATCGGGAAATTCTGCTTACCCAATTATAACCAATGCAGTTCAACCTTTATTCACTCCGGGTACATATCAAACAGAGTATGAAATTGTAAATAGTTCAGACCCAAATATTGGTGTAAGGGCTTACATTGTTAATGGTAGCCCAATTGGTTTATACCAAAATGCAAATGGTGTTTATTCATATACTCAAACATATAATGCAAATGGTGGTTATGTCCAAATTAATGGGGCTTTTGAAAAAAGTTCCAATGATTATTTCCAATTGAATTATGTTATAGGTTATATAATTGTAGATAATATAAATGTATATAAGACAGAACCATTTGAGGCTACTTATACAAGTGAATGCATAAGGTTTTCATCAACCCCAATACCAAGAAGCAAAATGCTTGTTGCCTATTGTGACCAAAATGCTTTTGGTTTTGATTTTGTAAATACTGGATTCAAATTAACACAAAGAGCAATCATAAGGTCAATAAATCCAACATACCCCAAAGAAAAACAGATTCAAAAAAGTGGTACTGGAAATGCAAGGGTTGTATATTCTGAAATAGAAAAGTATTGGGAGTTACATACAGATTTTGCCTCTGAAACTTTCCATGATTGTTTAAGTGTGCAAGTGGATTGTGACCATTTTGGGATTGGTGATACCCAAGATGACTTCAAGGAATACATAGCTGATACAGATTCATACCAACCAAATTGGAATGGTGATGGGGCTTATAGCTTGGCAACTGCCGTAATCAATTTAAGGATAAAAGATAAAGGGCAGTTGTTCAACAGACATATTTAGTATTTATATTTGCATAAATGGTGACAAGTACGGGTGAGTCATTAAGTAACCCCAAAAAAACTTAAATGTAAACACCAAAAAAAATTAATTTAATGGCAACTTGTCTTAATTACAATTGTGATACTCTCACAGACCATGAGGTTTCAACATTGGCTTGTAAAGGTCCGAGACCAGCCGGTATTTCTGAAGCCGTATTTATTCTTTGTAGTGCAAACCTAACAGACCCATCAGATGGTGTTGAGGTAAATGCATTAATCACAAGTGGCGAAGCCAAACTTGTACAAAACATTCGTATGGGTCTTGGAGCCGGTGAGGTTACCCAATCACCTAAAGTAACTGCTTGTGGTCTGCCACAAACTCTTTATGTTACTTATTCGGGTGCAATCACAGATTATTCTTTCAATCAGCAAAACATGGATTTTTGGACAACATTGACAAGTGGTTATACCATTAGTGGTATAATTGCGAGGCTTTGCCCTAAAGCCGGTTTTGATGATGAGTCTTTATTTATGGATGGTGAGGTTGCCTTTAGTGGTAGTCCAGTTGTTGCTGATACTGATGAAGAACCGGCATCCTTCAATATCACTTATCAGTACAAAGGTTCTGTTTCTTTGATTCCAACCCCATCGGGTGTATTCTCTGCATAAATCCATTGAATGGATAAAGGGATTTTATTACTTGCATTTGGGAGGCGAGGATATGGCTTTATGGCTTATAACCTTGCCCTCTCTTGCAAGTATTATAGTCCCAATATTCCTATCCATTTAATTGCAACAAGAGAGGTTTTAAAAGAGGTAACAGACCATTCAGTTTTTGATTTTATAGAATGGTTGGAACAAAGCCCCCCCGACCCCGGTAGGTTCAAAGCTGAAATAGGGTATAAGCTACCATTCAAACATACATTGTTTTTAGATGTTGATGGCTTGTGTATTCAACCCATTGAGCCCTTATTTGATAGGCTTATAGAAAGTGATAAGCATTATGCCACATATATAAACGCAATTTATGACATAAATGCTCCTAACATTTTGCCCGATATGTATTGGGCATATAAAGAGGACATTTGGCAACATTATGGGTTTGACCATACAACTAAATTTCCGGCAACCCAAAGCTCAATCCAGTACATTAAAGATTGTAAAAAGACCAAAGAACTTTACCATTTATTTAATGAGGCTTTTGATAATCCAATACCATTGGAAAGGCTTAGAAACAAGTGGGGTGGTGGTCAACCGGATGAGTTATATTTAAATGTTGCACTTGCCAA
>Ga0315909_10005348_pt1 | contig 14796 bp, 24 predicted proteins | sample LakEriMetagenome_11_FD_203527 | JGI IMG/M metagenome (GOLD analysis project Ga0315909, IMG submission 203527) | Freshwater fungal communities from buoy surface, Lake Erie, Ohio, United States - Buoy 2 MA125 | ecosystem: Environmental > Aquatic > Freshwater > Lake | place: USA: Lake Erie, Ohio...
GACGTGCGATTCCACGCAGATTGCGAGTCAGTCGCCCTGCGTCATCGTCAACACGCCTGCATCGTGCAGACGTTGCAAAAACTGTTCGTCCGTTTCTGTGTTGTCAGGCACGGCAATGCGTCCACGTTTCGCCAACACGGCACGCAACTCAGGCAACGTTGACGGATTCCAACCATGCAACAACTGTTCCAATGCCTCAGTTGCCGAGTTGGCAACCTGTTTGTCACCATCAATCCATTCCAACATGACTGTCATACCTTCCACCATTCTTGTCCCCAAACATCGGCAGGGTGTTTGCCGAGATTCTTGATTGCTATTCGGTCTGCTCGTGCGTAATGCAAACCAGTTTCAATGTCGCCGTTGCGCCACTTTTGCAACGTGCCTGCGTTGACACCGAGAAACGCCGCCGCCTCACGGCACGGCATGTCCTCAGTGATGCGGAGAAGTGGCAGAGGACTCAGGCGATTCGGTCGTTCTCTCGCCGTACCAAGCGACTCTGATGCGTTTGCCACCGTCCACGGGTTGTGTACTGAGGGCAGTAGTTCGGGTTGGTCGTCCACGTTCATCAACGGACTCCATTTCGTATTGCCAAGCCCAAACCATGCGCCTCTTCATGTCACGAAAGTGGCTCGTTGTTCGGGTCGTTGTTCGGGTACGCAATCGCCATCAGAAGTGACCCACGTTCCACGTCAAGTGCCGCCTCAATGGCAACAATGTCGTCAATGCCTGGGGTGACCTTGCCACATTCCCATGCACTGATGAGTGGCTGTGATGCACTCATCAACACAGCGAGTTTGTTTTGGCTTACGCCTTCAATCGCTCGTGCATGTTTGATGACTTCTGCCGCCGTCATGCGTAGGTCTTTTCTGTTTTTCCTTGCGCTCATCGCTGCTCTCCTTGGTTTCCTTTTTGGATTCCGTCGCCCACATTAGCAGGCAGACTGGTACTCGTGGTGTTTCTATCCGTTGCTTCCTCTGCCACTTGTGGCACGCCAGTTGTTGATGCCGCCACCTTTTGTGTAGAGATAGTGCGCCACTGCCACATTGCATCTTGGTATCAGCAACACTGATAGGTCGCCTCTTTTCGCCTTGCACACCTGCGCCGTCACAGTGACCCACGATGAGTTGATTTGAAGCAACCCGTTGTCGTATGACTTCACCGCCTTACAGCGACGGTAGGTGACGGCTGGTGACAGTTTGCAGTCACGGTGTGACATGCCCGTGTGATAGTTCCAGCCAATCGCCTTCGGTTGGCATCGGCTTTCCCGATACATGATGGCGGAGAACTCTGCCACAGGCAGTTTGTACTCTCTGAGCAATGCCTCGTACTTTGGGCAACGTCCAACCACTGTTTGTGCGTCGGCGTTTTTGACACTGAATGTCAATGCGATTGCGTACACAATCAATGCAACAATCAAGATTCGTTTTGTTTGTTTCGGGAACATTTGCCTACCTCTGGGTCAACTTTGTTCAATGAGCAGAGAGACAAAAAAATGTCAATCGTTTCCTGTCTCACATTGCCCCACGCATCAATGGCTTCGTATTTGACCTCGCTTAGTGTGCGTCCTGTATGGAATAACGCCGCCCCAAGTGATGCGTTTTGTTGTTGTCTCAAATCATACTTGGGCAGTTCTTGTTTCTCATTCATAATGGCTTTGGTTCTTGCTCGGGTTTTGGGGGTACCCGTCTCATCACCAGTGAGTAGGGGTATCCCTAGTTTTTTGGCTACCCCTTGATAACCCTGTGGATAACTCATCACTGTGTAGGTGTTGCTTGACCAATCACCTGCCGCATTTTTTCGTGGACGCACCTTCAATGCGCCATGCTCAACAAGTTCCTTGATGCACCTGTCCACCGTCTGAACACTCGTGCGTGCCTTCATTGCAAGCGTTTTCCTTGATGGAAAGCACTCGCCTGTTGTGTTGTCTGCGAAACGTCGCAACACGCAATACAACCTCACTGCGTTGGCAGAAATGGGCAGATACAGCACCCATTCAGGCAACACGGCAAAGTAGAGTTGAGCATTGACGGACGTTCCCCCATCTTCGTTTGTCATTGACACCCTTTCTGTGTCTCGGTAAGTGGCTCGCCTATGGCTGTCTCCGTGGGCGAGCCACTTTACTGTCCGAACAGTTGCGCAAACGCCGACAATCGCATGACGACCAAACCATCGCTGGTTCCGTCAGGCATGGCAATCAATGCGAATGGGCGTGCATCACCAATCGGACGATGTTGTTCTGATTGTTCCTCTGCCGCATAAAACTTTGTGGCAACTGGTTTGACCTGTGCGCCTGCCTTGACCTCAACACGCAAGTCACCACCCCAAAGTTCCTCGTGACGTGTGTTTGCACCGCCAATGCCCAACGTCTTTCGTGCCTTGCGTGCTTTCGCATCACCTTTGGCACGGTTGCGTTGACCCATACAACGTTTGCATTTGCACCCACGAATGTGACCCTCAGGCTTTTTGCGTGCAGTACCAAACAGACCGCACCCACAGGCACAATCAGTTTTGTTTTTGAGAAATGATGTTGTGGTCATGTTCATTGAGCATAGACACAATGTTGGTCACTGCTTGTTGCATGCCCGTTGACCAGCCATTTTCAACGGCTTCACGGCAAGTGTTCAACAGTTCTGTCATCAACTCGTTGCGTCGGCTGTTCCGTGTGCGTGCAGGCTCGTCGTACCGTTCGTCCTCGGAGAACCAATCACGGTACATGGCATGCACATACGGGTGGCATCTGTCTCGCTGTGTGCGCAACATGAACACTGCGCCAAGAGCGTGCATGTTTGACAATGCCCCCGACACCTTGCCGTGATGCAAACCCAATGCTTCACCCAACTCTTTCCACGTCATGCCTTCCGCACCTGCGGTGGCGAGACGGACACGGATTGCTTTCTGCCGTGCCGATAACTCGCCGTCCTGCACTTCACGGATTGCCCGTTCACGGCTCGCAGGACGAGCCACAAACCCTGCCGTGTCGTTGTATGCAGTCCACAAATCGGGCTGTTGTTCATTCATTGTCTGTCTCCTTTTGTTCCAACGCCAACAATCGTCGGCACAAGTCATCAAAAAACATGTGTGTTGGCGTGATGCAATCTTGATACGGAATCCGATTCAGCGCACCGTATTTCTGCCTCAAAACCTCGAGCGCATCTGCCATTTCTTCCACCGTGTTCGGTGTAGTTTTCGGCAGTTTTGCCACAGGCTGATAGTCAGATGAGAAAACTTCCCACACGTCAATGTCCTCATCATCAGCCATGTCGTGCCTCAATCGGTGGTGACCATGTATCCCATGTGTCCTTTCGGCGTGCAACAGAACACGTTGCCACTCCGTCCTCGTCCACAAAGAGTTGGATTAGCAGTTGATACCCCCACGCATGTTCAACCACCAATGGGTTGTATCCCGTTTTGAGTTGTTGTGCCATCACTTCCATACTCGGTTCTCCATGCACTCGGCACACAGCCAACCGATTGATTGTGACCACTCCAAATCTGCCGACGAATCAACGTCACGTCCACAGTGGTCGCACTCTGTGTGTTCTGTCTTGGTCTTTTCTCCCATCTCGGCAAGAACAACGCCCATTTCGTTGACGAGTTCAATCCGCCCGTTTGCCCACGGCTCACGATTCGGATACGCCAACGACATGACACGCCACGCCGCAACGCCCAACGCATCACGGTCATTTTCCGCCTCAAACGAATGAATCCGTTTGGTCTTGCCCAATGTTCCAATCAACTGAAAACGCCGCATCATGCACCTTCCTTTTCCACATACGCTCTGCCGTTGTCGTCCCACACCAATGTTCCTGAGCCACGTTTCAACATCAACAGGTCATTGATGACGGATTTGGCTTCGTCCATCGTCAGTGTGTGTGGGTCTTTGCCACACAAGTCTTTGAGCAAGTCTGCGTCAGCATCAATCTGCGTAATCAGGTCATTCATCAACTTCAACTGTGGTTCACTGACAACACCAACTGGCTTCGGTGTATCGCCGTCAGCCTTTTTGCGTGCCATGCTTCCAAGTTCTGCACGCTTCGGCTTGTCGTCCGCCTTGGGTGTGGACTTCTGCACAGGCTTGGCAGGCGCAGGCGAACGTTCGTAACTCTGTGCATCAGGGTCAATGTCGGTTGTTGGCAGGCACAACGTCTGCAACAGTGCGATACGAAACGCCACACTCATCGCCTTTGCTGTTGCCTTGTCGCCACTGTCCATTGATTCGGCGGCGACTGTCGCACTGACGTTGGAACCATCAGGTGCGTGGAACGTGTAGGTCACATTCACACGGACTGATGCCATGCGTGACCTGTTCTGCCCCACTTCCACTGTCTCGTAGTCAATGCTGTTCAGCGTCGGCACAACGACGATGCCGTGCTTGCGGAAGGCTGGTGACGTGGCGTTGACCACGGCATCAATGCCTCGGAAGTCAAAGTTTTGGTGTGTGTTGCGTCCGTCTTTGCCAACGGCACCAACATCGTCCATGACTTTGTTGAGTCGGGTGATTATCTCACTCATTCTGTTTCTGTCTCCTTGTTTTGGATTGGGATTACTTGCCAACTGGACACCATTTCCACATAGTGCTGTGGCACGTCATAGTCATCGCCGTCATACTCGCCAGCGTTGTCAAGACAACCGACGAGAACGCAGTTGCCGACAAGTGACACGTTGAACAACAACGATGCACGGACGTTGTACGGAAGATGCAACAACAGCCCTTCGTCGTGGACGTATCCAACAACGTCACGCAGACGCACAACATCAAAGTGTCCACCAACATGTTCGTTGATGATGACGTGTGCTGATTCGTCGGGCAGGTTCAGAGGGTAACAATCACCCACTGGCGGTATCACGAACGCTGTTGCCATCACTTGACCGTCCGCAACACTCGGTACGCCGACTGTGTGGTGAACTGCGCCTGCAACTCGGGGTACGCATCAGCAAATGCCTTCGTGTCAAACCGCTTGGTGGTCTGTGTCTTGAATGACAGAACACGTTGTCCAGCAACCGTGCCAAACTCTGCATCACGCATCATGTTGGCGAGTTCGTCCTTCACAGCCTTTTCTTTTGCTTCCAAATCCTTCAATGCGTCCTTGATTGCACTCCATTCTTCAATCTTTGCGAGTGCAGTTGGGGTCAGTTCCGTTTCGCCTTCTGCTTTGGGGAACAACGCCGACACCTGCGGTGCGGTCAACGTAATGTCGTCGGGCAATCTTTCTTCATCAATCGCCTGACAAAACGCCTCAACATGGCGTGTCATCGCCTCAATCATCTCGTCATGTCGGTTCACAACGGTCATTCCGAGGCGCATTGCACGGTCAAGAACCACGAAATGGACTGCATCGGTTTCGGTGCAGAACATCTGTGCTTGTGCTTGCCAAAACCATGCGTCGGGCAACTGCTGTCCGTGTGACCAATAGTTGTTCGTCTTGGCTTCAACAATCAATGTTGGTGTCAATACGCCCTGTGCATCAAGAGTGCTGATGATGCGGTCATTTCGGAACATCACGTCAGGCGTGTGGAGAGGTTCGTTCAGTTCCTCTGATGCGTATTGAATCAGTGCTGGTTCAAGCACGTTTCCACGGCGCATCGCCTCGTTGGGTGCAACCACTTCGGGCGGAAGCAGTTTGCGCACTGCGAGGTCAGCAATCGTTTCGTATTGGTTTGCACCGACGATTGTGGAGACTTCGCTTGCACCGACGATGCAACGTCCGTTGTTGTCACGGTGGCGCACCTGCAACCATTCAAGACTGCCGTGCGTTGGTTTGGTTATCTGTGTTGTACTCATGATGTTGATAGTACAACAGGGGTGTAGCAAGGTTCCTGATGCTTACAAATCAGGCAAGTTGGTGCAGTGGCACGGCAGAGTGGCAGCGAACACGACTGCCGTGCCACTACTTCGTGAAGTCACCTCTGGCGTGGTCGCCAATGTGACCGTCAATCTTTGTCTCAATGCGTTTCATGCCTTCAACAACCACATTGTGGTCGTGTTTGTTTTCCTGCCTGCCACGTTGAATCAGAGCGGCGAGAACCACACCAACACAACCAATCAAGGCAACGGCAATCGTTTCCATCACGCCACAGGTTGTTTGTACGGCGGCACAGCATCGCCGTCGCAATACTGCCAGTGCCACGCCTCAAACTCTGGTGACTTGGCGTTGTCGGTCTGCAAGTAGAACCCGAAACGTGGCGCATTTTCCAGCATCCACGGGTATGCCTTTTTGGTTCCGCCGAGCGCAACAATCTCACCGTTTTTGCCTTCTGCGGCGAGGTCAATGGCAAGTCCCCAACCGTGGTTGCTTCCTTTTGCGCCAGTCGGGTCGGGTGCGGCAGATGGTGCTTTGCCCTTCTTCAAGTACCACGTTTTGCCTTCGTAGGTGCGTGTCACTTGCGGCTTGCGTCCGTCATCTTTCAATGAGTAGCGGTCATTGAACATGTCCACTTGTGCCTCAAATGAGCGATAGTCACCGATGTTGCGCAGTGTGATTCCGTTTGCCTTTGCCTCGTCATACATGGCATTGAACGCTTCGGCGGCGACCTTCAACATCTTGCCGCCACACTTGACGGGGGCAAGTAGAGACTTGTCCAAACGTCCGTTGATTTGTCCTTTCAAGACAGAAGGCAAAACCAACTTTTTGTATGGGAGTTTCGGTGTCTTTCCGACTTTCATGCTGTTTCCTCGCTGTTGTTTTGTTTGACGGCAGGTGTGCCACCAAAAATCTGTGCAAGTTCTGCCTTGTCCACCACGCCATCGTTGGCGTATGCCCGTGCCAGTTTCTCACCGACTTGTGCGGCGGCGGCAATACCTGCCAACACTGCCGCTTTCCACACTGGAATGTCCCCGAGTACAGATGCGCCGCCAATGATGCCCATTGCGCTGTATCCGAACACGGCAAACACTCTCAAAAAAATCTGCTTCACTCGTCGTCTCCTTTGATTGCTATTGCTACAAGGTTCACTGCCAGCCCAATAACACTGATGATGATGCCGAGCCTGCGAGTTGAACCAGTCAACGTGATGAGAACAAGCCCTGTGCCTGCCAACGTCCACGCCAGACCTGTCACCTCGTCAAGCCACTTTTTCACGAGGCACATTCTTACCGATGCTGTGTGAATGACATTGCATCATCGTGACTTTCGTGTTGGTGTTGGCACGGCAGACAACGCCGCACTCACTGCAATCACAACACGCCGTGTTGACACAGGCACATTGCTTCCGAGTGGCACATACGAATCAACTGCACCACTGAACACGTTGACCTGTTGCTCAAATGCTTCACGCACTTCTTGCGGTGCGTCTTGCACTGCCGCCACCAAAACTTCCAACTCCGTTTCGTTGAGTTCGTCAATCTGCAATGCGGCGAATACTGCCTGTGCCTGCTCGTTGTCAAGCACTTCCAATGACTCTCCATCAAGGACGATTGTTTTTGCTTCGTCATCTGACACGCCCCCTGCCAGAGCCGTCAGGACGGCTTCTGTTGCGTTTGACCCGTCTTGGGGTGTCTGTGTCTGAATCGTGGTGGTTGTCGCAACAGGCGCAATCGTGGTGGGTGTTTCTGTCGTTGTCGTCGTCACATTGGGTGTCACACTGCTCGGAACAACAACAGTTGACGTAGTTGTGCCTGCTACGCTGGTTGACGTGGAAGAAATAACAGTGTTGTCAATCGTTGCGGTTGGTTGTGTACTGCTCGGCATCGCCGTGCTGACGCTCGGTTGGTAATCGGTTGTCGTTGTTGCCACGGTCGTCGTCGTTTGGACGGACGTTGTTTCTGTACTCGTTGGCATGGGTTCTGTTGTTGTTGACTGCTCAACTGGTTGAGTGGTTGGCACAACTTGCACAGTGGTTGTTGTTTGGATTGTGGTGGTCACTGGCAGTGTGGTTGTGGTACTCGTTGTGCTGGTTGTTGATACAGGCTGTGTTGTGAACGCCGACGCAGGAACAATCTCCCACACACCGTCCACAAGCCACCACAACTGCACCCACGCACCGCCACCGTTCTCATAGAACCACAACGTGAACGGCTGTGACACGCCTGCCTCAAACATCACAGGCGCAGACACAGAACCGCCACCGCCCTTGTCGTACCAATCGTCCGTCACCTGCACGTCATTCACAAACAATCGTGTGCCGTCATCGGCTGGTGCGTAGAACTGCACCGCCCCCGTTGTCTCACGAGTCAGATGACCTTCGTACTTGACAACAAAATCCTCACGCAAACCAAACAACGGTTGTGAATCAAAGTTGTTGACGATGTTTTCCTGCGTGACAATGCCGGCAATCAACGTTGTTGGTGGCAACGGTGGTGCATTGTTGTATTCATTCCACGGTGTGCGATTGTCCCACACGGTGACGGTCACGCCACTTGTGTTCTGTTGTGCCTCAACAGTTGTTGAGTAGAGAGCCAAAATCGCTGCTGGCAGAAACACCAGCCAACGCATCACAAACTGTTTCTGTACCCATACACACGAATGATTCCACCTGTCATGTTTCCGCCTGTGGACGTGATTGTGAATCCAGTGTGTTGTGTCAATGCAGCATGTTCACCAGTGAAAGTGGAATAGCCGATGTTGGTGAGGTTGAATGACCACTTGGAACTGATGTTGGTATTTCGTGCCAAGTTTGGCATGAATACGTCACAATCAAGTTGTGTGTATGACGTTGTTGCCAATCCTGCATACAACCATGCCGAGCCATTATTGATTCCAATACCAATTGGTGTTCCTGCCCCATAACTTGCGCCATACAAACTGCCGTAATAGCCCGTGTTTGCTGAGCCAAGGGTCAATGAGAGATACAAACTGGTATTGGCAACACCACCTGTGTACACAATGCGATAGTCCTGATACGTGGAACTAAATGCATTACCGATAGTAACGCTTGTTTGCGCTGAACCTACTGTGACAACACCATTTGCGGCAGTGCCACCTGATGAACATGTAATTCCTGTAACAAGTTCAACCGCTGGTGGATTGGTTGAGTTGACAACATTGACCCATGCACTGCCGTTGTATGACTGCAACGTGTTCGTGTCGTCCAGATAGCAGAACATGCCTTCCGCCAACAGTGGTTCGCCAACACCACCAAACGCCGCATCACGAGTCGCTGAGTTAGCGAAACGCATGATGACTTGGTCTTGCAAATAAGTGTTGACCTGTGCGGCGGTGAGAATACTGCCATCAGTAAAGAGTTTGATGCCTGCGCCAGCCATTACTCACCGTCCGTTTCTGTTTGCCATTCTTGCGGCTCGTTACCTTCGGCAAGCCATTCCGCATACTGTCTGCTGATGGCGTTGTCCACTGTTGGGTCAAAATGAAACGAGGCATCGTCGCTTACAGCAATAACATCTGTTTGTTTGGTAAAGAACATCATGAGAGTTCAGCGTCCTGAATCAGAGTGGTGCTTCCACTCACGGAGTACCATACACTCTGGTTTGCCGCACTAACACCGCTATTGACTGTTGAAACGAGTATCAACCAACTGTCACCACGGTCATAGACGCTTGGATAAGCAGGTGTGTTGACGTATGACACGGAACCACTCAATGATGCCGAGTTAGGTCTTGCTCTCATTGTGACAGGCATAGGAATCAAATAATAGAATGGGGTGCTCGCTGGTTGATACACGGACACATACAAATCGCCATTGTTTTTGCTCACCCATTTCCAGTAATACCGTTGACATTCAGCCAACTCTTGTTGATAACTCTTGAACTGGAATGGTGTTGCCACACTTCCAATAGTCATCTGAATACCAGTCATCTGCCAATAGTTATTGACATCAGAGGCGAGATTGACTTGACCAACAGCACGATTGGCATTATTCAATGATGCCCAAGATGTTGCCAACGTGCCGCTGGTAAACGTACTTCCTGCGGCTAACCACCAGTTGATTTCCATACTGAGATTGCTGTCATTATCCAACACACCTGTTGTATCAGCAGTGAACGTCACCGTTTTGTATTCCCACGTGCCAGTGGCATTGATTACATAAGCACGAGAAATAGACCTGTTGTTATCGGCATCAAATAACTCACAAATGTAAGTGCCTGACTTATTGGACTTGACCCAAAATGAAACAGTTAGAGGTTGTGCTGATGCGGTGCCTTTCCTTATGGCTTGAAGGTCTTGACCTTCCATTTTCTGATTGATGCCAATGAAGTCGCCTGCGGCTGGTGAGGCATCAGCCGTTGTGCAAGTCATCTTGAATGACCTGCGAAAACCTTGACCAGACGGAACATCAGTGTCGGGTGTTTGTGTCCATGTGCCGAGAGTATTGATAAACGAGTTCCATCTGTCTGCGGTGAAGTAACCACTTGATGTAATGCTTGTGACAGCAGATGTTGAACGCTGACAGACTTGTATTGCGCCGTTGTACAACAGGTTGCGTGCCGCCGCCCCTGTGGAAAGAATGTCGTCCACCTTCTCGGCGATACTCTCCATTGCCGTTGCGCCGTCAGTAACAAAATCCGTTGGCTCTGGGTATGGAATGGCGTAGTTCGGTGTTGTTCCCATGATGCGTCCTTACAGGATTGTCCAGATGAGGTTAGTCCATGACAGACCATCTGCCACGTCGTTCCATGTGAGCGTCGGCGTGACCTCTTGCCATTCTTGGGTGAAACCAACGGGCGAGAAATACAACTCCACGGTGTGACCGCTTGGTGTCAGGCGATGCTCAATGCCTTCCACATACAGATTTTTTTGGACGATTGATGGTGTGCCGTATTTGTAGGACTTGGTGACGCTGACGAATGAGCCGATTTCCAACTGTGAGACGGTGATGCGTTGCGCATTGGTCAAACGTGCCATGTTGACCGTCAATGCCGTGTACCAAAAGTTTGGCTCAGGGCGTATCAGGTAGTCCGCCAACAGTTCTGCGTCCTCGTCAGTGGCGAGCAGTGATTGCACGACGATTGATTGCACGCCATAGTTGTCTTGCGATGTTGTGTCCGTGGTGGTTTGCGGCGTTGGTGTTGGTTCGGTTGGTGTCGGTTCAACCTCAACAGTCACGTCATTGATGATGCTGATTGGCGTGATGGAGAACGCTCTAACAACTGCGTCACTCATAGTTCACTTCCAATGTTTGGTACGGAATACCCACACCATCATCAGCAAATGCCGTTGACGGTGTTTCTGCTGTGGCTTTTGGTGTGCGTGCTTCCCACACCAATGAACCAGACCTGTTGACGTACAAACGTCCCTGTTCTGCGGTCTCAATCAGTTTGTTCAGATACGTCAACGCCGCCTGTGATGACACGGTCAGAGGCGACAGATTGGCTACGCCTTCGGCAATGATTGGCGCAGGGTCAATCGGGTATGCAATCTCTGGGCGTGCCAAGATTCGGTCAACTCTTGCCCCCGACTTCTCGGCAGGTGGAGTGAACTCGGTGATTGTCGTTGTGGACAGATTCAAGAATCCGTCAGCGGCAGAAACAGTCACCATGTTGTGGTCGTCCTGTGAAAACTCGGTGTCATAGGCAGTTATGAATCCGTAAAACAATGATTCGCCGTTGCGGCTGATTCGGACTTTCCTGCGTGGCTCAAACCCGAGTCGTCCACGTTCTGTGTTCCAATACGGCGATGCTTGATTGGCAACGCTGAACTTGTCCTCACCTTTCAGGTCATCAATCACGATTGTGCATGTGCCAGCACCGAACTGTGCGTCCGCACTGGAACGTCCACGTTTGATTGCCACACCAACAACGTATTGCGTCACGTCAAAGAATGTGGTTGTGCCACCAAGCACGGCAGGACCACCGAGTGTTGACGTGCCGAGGTACAAGGCATCTTGGAGAAACCCTGCGTCCAGTTCAACCTTGTATGTGCCGAGGTCTGCAAGACCGCCCATTACGCCACCACAATGTTCAACGCACCAGACCGCTTGTTGTATTTGCGCAACTCGGTCACGATGAGGTCAGGCAATGTTTCGTCGGCAATCTTGCTGTTGATGGTGATGTTGTACACGTCTCCGCCGCCAATCTGATTGTTCGGCACAATCTTGCCAGATGTTGACGGCACAAACATTTCACGTCCACGTTCACCGACAATGTACGGATAGCCAGCATCAACCATGCCACCAGCCGCCTTGTTGCCTTTCTTCTTCTTGGGTGCCTGTACGCCTGTTTGTTTCTGCGCACGCTTCACCTGTTGCGCCGTCAAACCTGTTCGTGCGGCACGCACTTCACGCTCGGCATCAGCCAAACGCAACTTGGCTTGTGCCTCACGGTCAACAGCCTCAGCCACAGCGTCAGCCTGTGATGCTTCGCTTTCTTTGGCAGAGTTCAACTCCGCAAGAGCGTCCTTGTACGCCGTTGAACCGACAGCCGCACCATTGATTGCCTCATTCAACGCCGTCTGAGCAATCGTGATGTTGTTGGTTGCGGTTATTTCGGCGTTCTTTGCCTCAGTCAAAGCGATTTCCGAAAGCGTCAACTCGTCCTGTGCCGCCTTTACTGCGGCAGGGTCAGCACCAGCCCGTGCAGTGGTCAACGCCTGTTCAGCCGCCGTCACGCCAGCAATAGCGTCACGCAACGCAATCTGTGCCTCAGCCACCGCACGAGGGTCATTGGCTCGTTGAGCGTCCTGCAATGCCTTCTCAGCATCAGCCTGACCAAACTTTGCCAACGTCACGTCATCTTCCAACTGTGCCAATGCGGCAGGGTCAGCCGCCTTCTGCATGTCGGTCAACTTCTGTCGTGCATCAATCACGCCCTGTTCGGCACGAGTCACGTCAATGGACGCACGCACTTGGTCACGCTTCGCCTGAGCCAAATCTGCCTCGGCTTTTCTGGCTTGGTCACTGCCTGCGCCGTATCCACGAACCACTTGGTCAAAGCGTTCCTGCGCACGGGTGACTTCCTCGGTTGCCTTCGTCAAGTCCAGTTTGGCTTTCGTGGTGTCTTTGACGGCAGAGTTGTACGAACGTTGGTCTGCGCCGTAACCCTTCAAGGCACTGGTGAACTCCTTGAACTTTTCCGCCGCTGTCTTGACCGTCTTACCAACTTTGGTTGTATCCGTGTCGGTGTTCTTCAAGTCGTCCAACAACTTTTGTAGTTCTGCGTCAAGAGGTGCAACACCTGTGGACTTGGCATTGCCGAGAGCATTAGTAACAGAGCCGAGAGCCGTTTGCGTTCGCACTGTTTCGGCACGCATGACACGCATCGTGTCCACAAGGCGCAAGAACTCCAAGATTTGTTCATCAGTAGCGTTTTTGAGTTGTGGCACTTCATTGCGTAGGTTGTACAACGCCACATTTTGTTTGGTTATGGCATCACTGCCTGAACGCACAATCTTGTCAATGCGCACACCAGTGTCCAGATACTTGCCTGCCGCCTGTTCCAATGCGAGCAAACCGCCTGCGCCTGTTTCAAGGTATTGCTCAAAGTCTTGAAGGTTGAAGTTGAACTTTGTGAGCGTGTCAATGTTTTCCTTGAACGCTTCGTCCGACTTGTACAACTTCACCAACGCATCTGTTTGTGCCTCGCCTTCCAGTTTCAAGGCTTCCGCAAACTCCAACGTGCGGTCAGTGGCATCAGACTTCCTTTTGGAATAGATGCCATAGGCGAGAGCCGCCACACCAAGCAATGCCGTCACACCACCAGCCGCCATCAAGGCAACTTTGGTGGCATTGAGCGTGATGTTCAGAACTTCTGCGGCAATCTTCAATGCGCCAAGCACCGTTGTGTAGGTCACAGTGGCAACACGCAACGCACCAAACGCCAACGTGACACCAGCAACAATCTTGCCCAATGTGCCAAGCGACATGATTGCGCCGACACCTTTGCCAATCAGATACTCAATGCCTGCGCCAACGCCTTCCCTGCCGACAACTTGACCAAAGTTTTGGAACACAGGAATGACTTGGTCTTGCACGAAACGAGCGATGCTTGAAACCACAGGCAACAACATCGTTCCAAAATCTTCTGCAAGGTTGCCCAACGCTATTTGCATACGCTCAAAATCGCTTGCAGTTGCCGCCGCAGTGCCACCAACCTGTGACTCCACTTCCTGCAAAATGACTTTTTGCGCACCCAATGTGTCGTTGCTGTCAACCAGTTTCTTGATGAGTTCCTTTTGGTCCTCAGTGAAGTTGATTCCAGCACGACGCAGTGCGTTGATTCCTTTTACTGGGTCGGACAATGCTTTGCCGAGTTGCATTGCGGCGGCATCGGTTGAACCGAACACATTGCCCAAGTCCAACGACAGTTTGACGGCACGATTGAAAATGTCGTTGTTCTGTCCTGTCTGATTCTGAACCTGCTTGAACGTCAACAGCAAGTTGGCAGACTTTTGGATTAGTTCATCATCAACCGCCACCTGCTCGGACAATGTGCGTGACAGTGCGGATACTTCTTCGGCTGTTACACCAGCCGCACCACCTGTGGCGGCAATAATCGCCTCAGTTTGTGCCATGACTTTTGCTGATTCCACAGCGGCATCAACAAGTTTGGTGCCAATAACACCTGCAACAACCGAACCAACCGCACCGACTTTGGCAAATGCACCAGCAAACTTGCGTGCGCCAGAGTCCAGACTGCCCATGACCGACGCTGTTTTGGCACTGGCGCTGTCCAGTTTCTTGAAGTCTTTGATTGCCTTTGTGATGCCTTTGGAATCAAAGGTCGTAATGATGGGGACTGAAATAGCCACAACTAACCGCCAAACTGTCCGAGGGCGTTGCGTCCCTGCGTTTTCGTGAACGCACTTTGTTTCTCACGTCGCTCAATGCTTGTTTGCAACTGTGCGTTGATTGCCTTCTCCACCTTCTCCACAGCGTCTTTGATGTTTTTCTCCACAAGAGGAAGGT
>Ga0315909_10005350_pt1 | contig 14795 bp, 14 predicted proteins | sample LakEriMetagenome_11_FD_203527 | JGI IMG/M metagenome (GOLD analysis project Ga0315909, IMG submission 203527) | Freshwater fungal communities from buoy surface, Lake Erie, Ohio, United States - Buoy 2 MA125 | ecosystem: Environmental > Aquatic > Freshwater > Lake | place: USA: Lake Erie, Ohio...
CGAGGCTGGCCTGTAGCGGTCATCGCATCATGGGTGGTGGAGCTGACAGTGGGTGTTTGCATGATGGGCAGAATGATCACTTGCCCCTGAATACGGGTTTTCTTTTTTCTGCAAAAGCGGTCCGACCCTCCAGGCGATCTTCGCTGTTGCGAAGCACACCAAATGCTTGCTGCTCAAATTCCAGTCCGGCAGACAAGGACGTGTCGCGACCGACCGTTGACAGCTTTTTGACAGCAGCAACTGCCAGCGGCGCATTGGCAGCAATTTGTCGGGCAATGGACGTTGCCGTTTCCAAAAGCATCGGAGGTGCCACAACCCGACTCACCAGGCCAATGCGCAGCGCCTCTGCAGCATCGATTCTTGCACCGGTCAGCAGCATGAACATTGCATCAGACTGACCAACGGCACGAATAATGCGCTGCGTGCCACCCGCCCCTGGAATACTGCCGATACAAACCTCGGGCAGACCAAAGCTCGCATTGTCAGAGGCAATGCGTATATCGCATTGCAATGCCAGCTCAAGACCACCGCCCAGTGCAAATCCATTGATCGCCCCAATCACTGGTTTGCCGGTCTGAAGGCTACCTAAATTGAATGCAGGGCGAACCGATCCGTAATGAAGCTCAGCAAAAGATTCAGCGGGTGGTGCCGTTTTTTTTAGGTCCGCGCCGGTACAAAAAGAACGATCGCCAGCACCGGTAAGTATGACGACACGGACATTCGCGTCATAGGAGATCTGCTGCCAGATAGCTTGCAGTTGAATCACTGAATCAGGATCCAGTGCATTCATGGCTTCGGGTCGGTTGAGAGTCACCGTCGCGACAAACTCATTTACTTCAAGAGATACCGTCATTATGTGGATGCAAACTGTTGATTGTTAAGTTTGAAATTAAACAAGCGATGCATATCTGTGTCGCTGTAGCCCAAGGCCAAAAGAATTTCACGCGTATGCTCACCGAGGATCGGTGGTGGATGACGAGCCGCAGGCAATTCACCGCTTGACCTGAGCGGAGATCGAGGCATCGAAATGACACCGACAGACGGATGCTCAATGCGCTCTTCCATATCCGCCCCAATGTACGGTGGTGCCCTGACCACTTCGGCATAGTTATTGATGGGGGCGCAGATGATATCGGCAGCCTCGAGCGCAGTGATCCATGTCAGCTTGGATTGCATTGACATCCGTGATTCCAATGCCTGCACCAACTCGACGCGATGTGTGATGCGACTTTCAAGGTCAATAAATCGCAAGTCAGTCAGCAATTCCGGCATTCCGACAATTTCGCACAGTGCTTTCCATCGTGCCGGTTGATAGGCGGCCACCATAATCCAGCCGTCAGAACAACGCAACGCTTCATTGGGTGCCGCGTAAGGGGCAGCACTACCCATACGTTGAGGAATAATTTTATCGGCCAGGTAGGCAGACAATGCAGATTGTTGAAGCGAGACGGCACTCCCGAACATACTGATGTCAAGGTGCTGACCAGCACCGGTCACCTCACGTTGCGTAATAGCGGCCAGCACACTCACTGTCGCCAGATACCCAGTGACGATATCAACGATGGGCACCTGTATCTTGCACGGCGGTGTATCGGGTGATCCAGTCACACTCATCAGTCCAGAGACAGCTTGAATCACACCATCGACACCCGGCTTGTCTCGCCAGGGACCCGTCTGCCCATATGCCGACACAGAACAATAGATCAGGCGCGGGTTATCTTTTCTGAGCGTTTCATAACCGAGGGAGAGCCGCTGCATGACACCCGGGCGAAAGCTCTCTACAACCACATCAGCTTCGCGCAGCAATTTAAGACAAATAGCCAGATGCTCGTCGTTTTTTAGGTCTAGAGTGATGCTGCGCTTATTACGGTTCAAAGACATGAAGGTCACACTTTGACCATCAACGACAGGCACAAAGGTGCGCCCCAAGTCACCGCTGGGTGCTTCTACCTTGATCACATCGGCGCCCAGATCAGCGAGCAACATGGTGCAAGTCGGACCTGCAGCAATCTGGGTGAAATCAATGATCTTGAGTCCAGTTAACGATTGTGAAAGCACGGATCAGGCCTCTGAATAAAATATGTTCATTTTCTTCACCTGCTTCATACCGATACGCTACTCAAGCTGCGTCCTCCACAGACATAAAGCAACTGCCCTGTGACGTAATTAGACGCCGGCTGAGAAAAAAATCGGACTGCATTGGCGACATCCTCAGATTGCCCGATGCGCTGCACGGGTACCGAACGCTTGAGGTCGCTGATCACTTGCTCAGATAGCGTCTGAAAGAGCGGGGTCTCGGTGATCCCGGGAGCGATCGCATTAGCGGTAATGCCGTGACGTGCATATTCCAGAGCGAGGCTGCGGGTGAAACTGACCACGCCACCTTTGGACGCCGAGTAGCTTGCCTGACCCCGATTACCCAGCCACGCCCGCGATGAAATATTGATGATTCGTCCAAAGCGCTGCTGAACCATATAGGGCAGAACAGCCTTTGCGCAGATGAATTGCGAGGTCAAATTGGTTTCGACTACACGCTGCCAGAAATCGAGGTTCATCTTCTCGACCAGCTTGTCTCCGCCAATACCAGCGTTGTTGACCAAAATATCAACCCGTCCGGTAGCGCTATACAACTCAGCGACTTCATGCTCAACTTCTTCCTGTGCAGTGACGCTGATTAATTTTGCAAAGACATCAGCACCTGATGTTTTTAACTCTGCAGCGGCCTGATCGAGTGCTGCAGAATCCACATCCCAAAGGGCAATACGACAGCCTTGGCTTGCCAAATCTTTCGCAATGCCCAAACCGATGCCTCTGCCACCTCCGGTGACGATGGCGGTCAATCCGCTGAGGGAATCCGGGATCTTGTTTGCCGCTGATTGTTGGTTGTCAGTCATAGGGAATGGTGAGATTTATATTGAGAAAATATGGATTGAGCAGGCGGCATGGTCTACGCCCCATATGCCGCCACCTGTGACCTGACTCAGGCCGAGACGCGCACCCACCACCTGCCGCTTACCGGCACGCTGCTGAAGCTGTTCGCAAATTTCAACCATCTGCGCCACGCCAGTCGCACCGGGTGGGTGCCCCTTTGCAATCAGACCACCGCTTGGGTTGACAGGAATACGGCCACCCAGCGTCGTTGCGCCACTGCGCAACAGATGCTGCGCTTCGCCTCGCCCACACAGACCCAGGGCTTCGTAATAGAGCAGTTCCGAGATCGTGAACGCATCGTGAAGTTCGATCAGACTCAAGTCCTGCGGTCCAATACCCGCCTGCTCATAGGCCATCAGCGCTGAACGCGCCGTAATCTCTGCTTCGGTCATGTCGACCGCACTGGTTTCAAAAACACCGGATTGCACTACCGATGCCAAGACACGGACTGGCTTGGCCAGACCCTTGCCCGGTTTAGTCGTGAGTACGACTGCAGCAGCACCGTCGACTACCGCGGGGCAACACTGCAGCAAGGTCAGCGGCTCTGCAATCGGGCGTGACGCAAGTACTTCCTCGACTGTCACTGTTTTGCAAAATGTCGCAATCGGGTTAAGCGCACCATGTTGCCGATTTTTGACAGACACCTCTGCGAGGACCTGGGGCGAGACATCGTAGTCATGCATATATCGACGCGCGCGCATCGCATAGAGCGCGGGCATGACCATACCCCGTCGATTATTCCAATCGCGCTGACTTAATGGCAGCGCACCACCACCGAAGGTGCTGAGCTGATCCATGCCGAACACCAATACGGTGTCGTGTTTTTGAGATCTGAGCGCATCCAGTGCCAGATGGAATGCCGTGGCGCCACTGGAGCATGCATTGTCGATGTTAAATACCGCCTGCCCATCTGTGTGCAGTTCACGCAGAACGCGCTGACCCGGGAGGTGTCCACCCGCGGCATTTCCGCAATAAAAAGCCTGAATATCCTTGATCGAGAGACCGGCATCGGTAAGCGCATCCATAATGGCCGCTTGCGCCAGCACTTCCTCGGTCAGATGGGGAAACTTGCCGAAATCAGAAATACCAACACCAGATATGACGGCTTCGCTCATGCTGCGCTACCTTTTGACTGTCGAAACGCATAGTCTTCCGACCCGTCTTTCAACGCATACGCTGCCACTTCCATTGTCGCGCCCAGCGGCGGCTCTTTCCCGGGCTCGTAAATCATGGGGCCGAAAACCCGAACGTCTGGCTCAAAATCCACCATGGCTAATGCATAGGGACCGCGCTCGCGATCAACGTGAACAATGCTGTAGGTGTAAAGAACACCGTGGGTACTCAACACGCTTTCCTGATCCGGCACATCACCCAGTGTGAATTCTGCTGGCGGAAACTGCCAATTGACGTCATCACGGCTGCGGCTTGCCAGCAGCGCCAATCCATGTGGTGTGTTGCTAATGTGGCTACTGAGTCGTTTTGTGATTTTCATTTTCGCTGTCTCTGAACGCCTTCTGGAATGAAGCTGACTTTAGGAGTTGAGAACCCATAAATCAACGCATGATTTCTGCTCGATATATTTAGTTACGCTAAAATCGAGCGATGCAAAGATCTCATCTGCCATTACTCGGCTTGCGCGCCTTCGAGGCAACAGCAAGACATCTCAGTGTTTCCAAGGCTGCCATGGAGCTGTGCGTTACGCCGGGCGCTATCAGCCAACAAGTCAAGCTTTTAGAGGAAAGCGTTGGGGTTTCGCTGATTCAGAGAAGAGGACGCGCCATCGAGCTCACCGATGCCGGTCTGTTATTACATCCTCAATTGACGCAAGCGCTAGACTGGATCAGTGTTGCGCTCGACTCGATCACCAGAAAGCGCAGCAAATCCACCATCAAGCTGACGCTGTTGCCGACGCTGGCGGAGAAATGGCTGATGCCACGGCTTGCACGATTTCATGGCGCCCATCCGGACCTGGATATCCAGATCATGACGAGCTTCAGGGCGGTAGAACTGGAGGCAGAAGATGTCGATATGGCCTCATGGGTAGGCAGCAGCCTTCCCTCCGGGGTCAGTGGTGTGCGCCTGTTCGATGACGAATTTACGCCTGTCTGCAGTCCGTCCCTTCTGGCGGGAGGACCACCCCTCGAGAAGCCAGCTGATTTGATCAATTTCACATTGCTCAAGTCAGTGCCACGGGCCGATTACTGGAAGGCCTGGTTGACGCAAGCTGGCGAGCCCGATTTGCAACCGACGCACAGCCTGTCATTTGGCAGCTCTTCTCTTGCGATTCAGGCTGCAATCGATGGCGTCGGCATTGCACTGGTTCAACATGCTTACATCAAATCCGACCTGGATTCGGGTACCCTCATCGCGCCTTTTGATATCAAGGTGCGGGGTAAAAATGGTTACTACTTGGGCTGGTCTTCCGCACGGCCCGTCAGCGAAGCCTTTGCGCTTTTTCGCGACTGGATTTTACAAGAAATAAGGCGCCCCGATAGTCTGTAAACGATTAGCGCAAGCTGATCGCGTCCTTGATCGCAACGAGAATGAGATCGGCATGCTCATCGAGAAAGCGATCATGATTTGCGTTGAAATTCTTCAATGCAAACTTGAGTAAAACCGGTGCGTGATCCATGGGTATCAAGATCGCACTGAGCGGCTTATGCCAACCGAGGGTGTCGAAGTGTGCCTGAACCGCGTTGGCGACCTTCTCGCCGAGCTGCGCATCATCGACGCGAACCTGCAAGTCCAATGCTGCACCGATTGCGGTCGTCACATCGGGGCAAAGATGTCCGAGATGCCGGATTACGGCAGGCGCCAAACCGGCGTAGCCGTGCGACTGGGTGATGCCAGGGTAGCTATTGAAGATGGCGACAGCGACTGCATAGGCGACTCGAACCAAGACATGACATGTCAAGGGCTTGCCTCCGTCCTCCTCGTCTCGGTTCTGCAGCAAAGAGGCCGCGCATAAATCAATTCGCGCCGCATGATCCGAGGGCTCAAGCAGACGCGGGTAAGCATTGCGCGCCAGTCGCCAGGCCTGATATCGACTGGCCTGAACTAAAGGGTTGGCTGTTTCGACAGCACCCACGCACATCAGCGCCCACCAATACGTTTCGAAACTGGTCGACCGTGCCAGCGAAACAGGCGCAGTCGCCAAGGCCGTGCTGTCCCAAAAGATGGCTCTCGGTCTGGTTTTTGGATCAAAGAACTCCAAATGATGAACCTCGCCGTGATGCCGCACTGCAGACCCACCTCGGTTCTGCGCCGACGTTGGCGAGGTCAGCACATTGAAAATCGGCACCTTAGCCGCGAGCAGTTTTTGGGTGACGGGCTTTTGACCATCAACGTGTCTGGTCGCCATATCAAGAAGCGGTCGTTTCTCACCCATCAACATAGCGACCACGCGCGCACCTTTAATCACGCTGCCTGCACCAATGGCAATCAGCGCATCCGCACCTAATTCGTCTGCCATCTTGGCGGCTGCTTCGATGCATTCACTCGGCGCACCCTCGGACACGTTCGGAAATATACCAGCCAGATGGCTGCCCAATAGTGCGGAAATATGCTCCGTGAGAGTAGATCGCTCGTACACGCTGCGTCCACACAAGATCAACGCGCGTTGTGCGTCATTGCGCATTAATTCATCGGGCAGTGACTCCAGCGCGTCAGGCCCGGCGTAGACCTTCAGCGGATAGGTTCGGGAAGAAAATGCATACCCGGCAGATTGATTCAGCGTGGCGACCATAGGAAAAATTTTCAGCATTTAACAGACTGAAACTTAGGTCATCATGCGCTGTGCTGACAATGCAGGATTACTAGGCTTTCACTTTAGTTTTTCTAACGCGTTTTAAAAATCAGTTACACAACGGCACGCGCCACTTTTTTACATGTAGCGCCGTATATGCTCGCTTCACAAAGCCATTTTCTGGCCAATTCCCTCCTGCCGTACCATGGCAAAAAAGTCATCAGTTCCGGAGCTTTGGCTGTATCGGCGCTTAACCAAGCATCATGGAGATCTGGAGCAATGATCACAGGGGTACGCCTTTCATCAACTAGCTTATGAAATTGGCGCATCACAGGGCGCTCTTCAGCGTTGACAGTCAGCATGGAGAAGCTGACCACCAGCTCGCACGAAGCTGGGTGAGCCCAGCGTTTCCTCAGACAAGCAATCCACGGATCAACCGATGCCAGCGCAATCCTCCAGCGCACCGCCCTACCCGACTCGTAACTAGGCTCGTAGAAGTTATCGAACAAGACGAGACCGTATTGACGTTGACGCCATGCAGTTCGGTAACTTGGTTTCTCCGCCGCTGTCTCGCTTCTGGCGTTGTAGGTGTGACGGGCAATTTTTTCGTCCTTGGCCCATGACGGAATCAAGCCGAACTTAGTCAAGCCACCGGCGACTAGATCAGACTGGTGGCTCTTCACGACCAAAGTGGCTGCAAACCCAGGATATGACTCCGCTGGGCAATCCGCTGGAAGCTCTACTCCCAGCTTATCTTTGACCCACTGATTCTTTTTGATTGGCGTGAAATTTGCACACACGCTGACAGTTTATCTACAGAGTCTCATTAATTTTCGGTGTGTCCAACTGATTAGCTAATGTTGAATTCTCAAACAATCGCTTAATTAACTTGCTCAATCTTGGAAAATTCTCGTCATTTGCAATGTTTTTACAAGCTTGAATAAAATGCTTTGTTGCTGATCCGAAATGTTGATCATTGTCATGGTGTCGCAGACGAAGATCCATCATACGGCGCATAAAACGGGCTAACTCATCAAGATCAGTCATATTACGAATAGCATCCTCAAAGTCACTAACTGATGCACTTTTCATGGCGACTTCTTCAAACGTTCCCCAGCCACTTTTTGTAATGATTGCTGTACAAGCGTCTACTACAGTCATTTTTTTCTGAGCTTCTGCCTCATTTAAATCCATCTCTTCTTTTATTTTTTCATGCAAAGGATTATTGAAAATATTTTCACTACTTGATGCTCTTTGATTTGAGTTCTTGTATTCTGCAATCCAACTATCAACAATAGCCTCTCCTACAGCACTGCCGCCATCTAGCTCACTAATTGATTGGCAAAGTTGACTTGTTAATACAGGCCCAAGCTTCCCAGCTTTTCCAATAAAACCACCCCCTTCACTGACTAAGTCAGCAACACTTGCTCTGTGATCCCAAAAAATTCTTGAGATCAAATTTTGTGCAGCTTCCCTTAGCTCTAGCAAGTCTTTTTCATTCTTGTATCTGTCTATTACTTTCTGTATTTCTACTGAATCAAATAGGCCTGACTCTAAAAATTCAACTAGTTGCTTTTCAAACTCATCACACCCAGTGATGCCAAGTTGTTGCATAAGCATGCGCCATCTATCGTTCTTCTTATCTTCTTCGGTTGGATCTTCTTTGCGATTACGCATAAGCCCTAACCACCTAGGATTACCAGCATCCAATGCGAACTTGAAATCTGGTCCATCCACCAATCCTCGGTAATGTATTGCTGAAAATAAAACTATTGAGGGAATAACTCTTGCAAGGATTGCATCTTCAAGCTCTTGAAGATTAAGGATTTGATTTGCAGCACTAATCACCCTCAGGACAATTCGAATATTAGTCAAGTTACAAGTTCGTACAGCTTGCTCTAATGCGATTGCGTATTTCGATGGGGTTATCTTTATTGCTATTGAGAAGGCTTCTTCAGCTGATGTAGTCAGTCTAATCTCTTGATCAATTACCTTTTCTCTTAAAATTGACCACTGACCACCAGTGGGGTCCTTTGCCTCTCTGTCTAATTCACCATCATTCAATACAAGCAAAAACCTAGCTTTAAATTGCTCTGAGTATTCATCAATAAACCCAAGAACCTGATCAACTTCTAGTTGTTTGTTCTTTCGCTCTATGTCATCAAGAACAATCACCTTACCCTCTAGAATAATTGGCGCCATCAACATTAAATTGACATCGTTAAGAGTAGCTAATGCCTTGAAATGCTCCGAACCAGCCTTCACTCCAGCCTTTACCAGCTTCTTAACTGGTTTGAATATTTTTTCATAGGAATCGGATTCTGGGATAGCGGCTTCAAGCAACCTACGTTTAACCTGGTCTATGTTGGACAAGCCAAAAAGAGATACATAGAGTGCGTTCTTAACCTTTGGGTCATTACTCTCTGATTTAATTATTTTCCAAAGATGCGTCTTTCCCGTGCCCCATTTTCCGGACAACGCGATAACCTTAGTGTCTGATTGACTAAGTAGCTTGATAAGTTGCGCTTTTGTATTTTCTATTGGCATATAAATTCTCAGACGTTTTCGTTCAAAGATATGTTTGAGTCTATCGCCCTGCAGCTCATTGAATGCGATACGCCTTGGATAAAAAAGACCAGTCAAGGCTGCTCTTAAAGTCCATGAGCGGCCTGCGTGCCATTCATCATGAAGGCACCTGAACTCTACTGAATTCCTAGCTCTGGCGTGCTCTAAAATTACTGCCAATGCCTCTGCCAACATTTGCCATTTACCTAGTAAATTGGCAAACTGAAAGTCCAAATTTGACCGTTTTGCCCGAAAAGTTGCGTTATGCAACTTTTGCCCCAATTACACGGTTTATTACACAAATTGATTTTTTTGCCGCAATTCATTGATTTTAAACAAATTTTCACTAGCCTGGCTTTCTGTTAATCAGAGTCAAAAAATTTCGTTTACGAAAATTTTCTAGCCTCTCTATCTACGGAGCTCTTAGGAAGACTCAACGATAGAAATTTTCCCTCAGATGGTTAATCACGTTGCCATGAGCTAGTTGATGTTTCTAGCCCACCCTGCTCAATTTTTGACGAAGCGAAGAACAAGCGTAATCGCTAAACACTGCTATAACCTCTAATAAGTTATTCACAAATTCTGTGGATAACTCCAGGTCCATAACCTCACCACTCTTAAAGCCGTTGGAGGCTGCATTAGGCCATCCACATGCTTTTGACGTACTTACACTTTGAGAAACTTGCACCATCGGTTTCCATCCACGGTTCACGAACTGTCCACACCTATGTGGTTGCCAATAATTCCTGGTGCTAATGAACTAAATTTCCCCCACCGTTACTGACTGATCTCCTTCAACCACGCCCAATTAGTCGGGCATCAGGAGATCACGATGAATCAACCATTGCGGAGAGCAGCGCAGTATGTGCGCATGTCTACCGAACTCCAGCAGTACTCCACCACCAACCAGATGGCGCGAATCGCCGAGTACGCCGAGGCAAATCAGCTCACGATCGTCAGAACCTATCTTGACGAAGGAAGAACGGGCCTAAAAATTCAGGGTCGCAAAGGACTCCAGCAGCTACTGGCGGACGTCATTAGCAATCAGGCACCGTTCGATGTGATATTGGTTTATGACGTGTCCCGCTGGGGTCGCTTTCAAGACAACGATGAGAGCGCACATTATGAGTTTCTGTGCCGACGTGCCGGCAAACAGGTCATCTACTGCGCGGAGATGTTTACCAATGACGGCTCACCGATCGCCAACATCGTCAAGGGCTTGAAGCGCGCAATGGCTAGCGAATACAGCCGCGAACTATCCGACAAGGTTTTTCGTGGTCAATCCAACCTCGCACGCCTAGGCTGGCATGTCGGCGCACGAAGTCCTTATGGTCTACGCCGCATGATGGTCGCCCCCAGTGGCACACAGCGCGGCACCATGAATTACGGTGAGCGCAAGTCGCTGCAATCGGACAAAGTGATCTTAGTGCCCGGCCCACCCGAGGAAGTCGCGATCGTCCGCCAGGTTTTTCAGTGGTTCAACACGGAAAAAATCTATTATCAGACCATTGCTGATCGCTTGAATACCATGAAGGTATCGCCTCCTGGAAATACCCGCAGCTGGACGCAGTTGATCGTCAAAAACATGCTGATGAATCCAAAATATCTCGGCACCATGATCTACAACCGGACCAGCGAACGGCTTTCGACGCCAAAGCGGAAAAATCCCCGCTCAGCCTGGATCACTAAAGAGCAGGCGTTTACCCCGATCATTGATCAACGTACGTTCGATCGCGCTCAGCGTCGGATTCAGGACAATATCCGGGTACACGACGATGCTTACCTTGAGGCGTCCCTTCGCCGTGCACTGTCCCAGCACGGCCGGCTCTCCATCGCAGTTCTGAAGGCAACCAAAGGCGCGCCAAGCGCCGTGGCTTACCGGCGTCGGTACGGCACCATAGAAAAAGCCTATGCCGCTATCGGCTATTCCAGCGGCTTAGACCCTAAGCTGATCGCACGCAAGCGATATACGACGTTCTCTAGGGTTGTTGAAGTAGTCCACCGTATTAAGGCCCTGCTCCAAGCACATGGGATGCTTGTATCGATAACGGATAAAACCACCCTGTTCATCAATCGCCGCTTGGTGCTGCTGGTACGCACTTTTCTACATAACAAATCATTAAAAGGTTACCAGCTATTCTTTAATGATCAGACTCACTGGACACTTGCACTGCTTCCCTCTGAGCGCCTGACAGAAAGTGATACTGAACTCTATCTGCTGCCAAAAGAGATCGTCACTGGCAAGACAATTTACTTCTATCGGCGTCGGCCACTGTCTGAGTTACAGCCCTATGCGGTGTACTGGGAAACTCTGCCGGACATGGTACGCGCGGCGCTGGCCTCGGTGCCTATCGATGACGCGACGATCGGCCCGCCCTATGATCCGATGGAAGAAAAACCTGACACAAATTAAACAAGCTGCAAAAGGTGATCAGCTGACGAGTTCATTGCAAGGTCGGAGCTACCAGTCACTGCGAGGGCTCGTCAGCATGGTTGCCAGTTCACCAGAAATCTGAAGCTGTTTAAGGTCGTCGTAGCCGCCGATTAGCAGGCCACGCACAAAGACCATGGGGAATGTGGGCCAACCTGTCCACATCTTGAGGGCATTGCGCCGCCGCCAGCCAGAGAAGTAACTGCCATGCTCAATATAGGTGAATTGAATGCCAGCAGCTTTCAGTAAATCGCAGGCTTTACGGGGGTAAGGATTCCAACGCATCCCGACTACAACAACATCGTTCGCCAAGGTCGCGCGCTCGACCTCGTCGATAAAGTCACGATGCTCGTCGTTGATACGTCCTTGAATGGCCGCATGAACACGTGATCTAGGCAAAGTTTTTCTGGTCATCTGCAGCACCCTCCAAAAAGATCGAGACGATTCACCATCGATGAAATGGTTTGAAGCGCTTCTCAATATCATGCCCATCCGCGTCGGACAGACTAGGATGAACGTCCCATTTAATCTTGCCGTTGTTAGTTCAAATAGATCGCCCGAATTGGGACCAGATCTTCTCCAGCCTTGCCAGCTCGCGTAGCTCTGAAATACCCCTCCAGGCGTGCTTCGGCATTGCAATTTATGCATTATCTCTTGGCGAAAGCCGCATGTTGCATTTACACACTTGATTGGCATCAAAACTAATGTGTAAAATTTAATCGTACTTGCTTCTACAACATGTGCTGCCGCAAACACATAGGCTTTTTAGCTTTACACCTTAGCGGAAACCTAAACTGAAATATTCAATGCTTGAATAGCCCGGCCAACCAAACGCGGGAGAGAGGTCATGAGTGAACTTAATGATTGGTTAGTATCTGATGAAGTGCGGGAATTAACCCGAGCAGGCTCTAGCGTCATGCAAGCTGCTGTGCTCAAAGAATTGGGTATCCCATTTGAGTTAGACCCCTACGAAACGCCCTTAGTAAAACGCAGTGCGGCAGAGATCTATAAGCAGCGTATGCTCGCTATCAATTCGAACAAGTTAAGTTAACAGGCTCAACTGCAGAGTTTGCGGGCAAGGATTCTAGGTAAGCTGCGCCTCGATTACTTGTATGCATCAAAGAATCTCGACTAGTCCTACTGTCGGAGTAGATATTCCTTGATATCCCCTGTTCATGCTCAAGAAACGGTTTTACTAGCTTAAGCGTAATGACCTTGGGGAGCGCATCGCACGAATACGAATGCGTCCTCCCACAGCCTTATCAGTTAGGGATTAGTACCTTATCGATCATATGAATTACGCCGTTACTGGCGCGTACATTGGTTGCGACAATGCTAGCTGCGGTCAACGTCGTATCAGTAATAGTAAGGTTTCTATTGATAGTAATCGTCTGAGCAGACACAGTTGCGCCAGTAAGCGTCTTCGTGTCGAGAGTTTTTACGGGTATTTTAAAAGGGATATCCCTCGACAAGACTTCACTATCTAAGACATGGTAGGTCAATACTGAGGTCAATTGCATCGTTGTGAGTCCCGCAGGTGCCGCTGCGAATGCGCCATTCGTAGGCGCAAATACTGTAAATGGACCTTGGCCGCCTAATGTCGGCGCTAAGCCTGTCGCAACAACTGCCCCAACTAGCGAACTGAAAGTCTGTGGATTTGTCTGTGCCATTTGGACCACGTTGAGAACACCGGGTGGAATCAACACCTTATCCACAACATGTATCACTCCATTAGCGGCAAGCACGTCCGCCCCCGTAACCCTGGCAGTGGCGAGGGCTGCATCAGTGATTATCACCCCATTCGACGTGTTCAGTGTTAGTTTGGCTTTAGACCTATCGAAGGCATACGCAGTGGATAGTGTCGGCCCACCTGCTTTCAAATTCGACGCAAGCTTTTTACCTGGTACGACGTGATAGGTAAGTATCTTAGCTAAATCGGCTGCCGGCAAAGCGCGCACCATCTCGCCTGCACTCCCGAAGCCTAATTGAGTAGCAAGCGTATTGAATGCTGTGTCAGTAGGAGCGAAAACGGTCAGATTTGCTTTCGGGTCTGTCAGCGTATTGGCGATACCAGCTTTATCAACGGCTGCAAGCAATGCTGTAAATCCGTTTTTCTGTGCGACCTCTGCAATGTTGCCATACCGCATACCGCCTGCTGCACAAGCAGATAAAAAGCTGATTAGACTCAAAGCGACTAGCCAAACATAAAGCTTTCTCATCCAAGTTTCTCCTAGGTTAATGCTCGTGATTAGCCACCACGCGAGCAAGACCTTTGACTATTGATGAGATTGGATATCGACAGCTTGATTTGTCACAAGAAGGCTATGCGCCCTACAGTCATCAAGCCGAAAATAGAAGCGATAGACATCGAAATTGCTACACCGAAAATCTTCGTGATGTCTTGGGGGTATGGGCCTGGCTAAATCCGCTACTCGGGCGCTAATCAATTAAGGGGAACTCTGTCCGCTTTTTGATTTCATCGCCACCCAACCAACCCTAAGTTGCCCAAGAAGTCCAGTCACTAACGGAGAGTCTTTGCCTTTCGATGGGCTGGGTGGAGAACACACGGCAACTGACCCAGATCTTTACTCAACGAGCTATAGGAGTCCGAGCTATAGGAGTCTGACCTATATGAGCTACATACCATTCATCTTTTTTACGCAGATTTCTCAGTAGAAACTTTTTGACATTGATGTCCATCAAGTTTGCGGTAGATCAAAAGGTTTTGACATGTAGGCGATATTGAGCCGATATTCTTCCCATACAATTGATTCCAATCACCTTCATTAAAAGTTTTCGGGAAGAAACAAATGAAACCATTGATCACAAATTCTTTCTCTAGGGGCACCACAAACGTTACAAATATGGCGACGTCGGTCAGTGATAGTACCCCGAGGACTGGATCCTCTATTGGTCAGCTGTTTGATCTCTGTGGCATCACCCGTGAACATACCTTTTATGATCAGAATTACAGATTCCATCATTCAAAGATCAAGGCTGGGCAATGTGTGCATGCCTCGGGTGATGAGTGCAAAGCCGTCCACCTTGTCTTCTCGGGTTTTTTAAAAAATACCTGGACTGACAAAGACGGAACTGAAAAGGTTATCAATTTTCCGATGAAGA
>Ga0315909_10005351_pt1 | contig 14790 bp, 15 predicted proteins | sample LakEriMetagenome_11_FD_203527 | JGI IMG/M metagenome (GOLD analysis project Ga0315909, IMG submission 203527) | Freshwater fungal communities from buoy surface, Lake Erie, Ohio, United States - Buoy 2 MA125 | ecosystem: Environmental > Aquatic > Freshwater > Lake | place: USA: Lake Erie, Ohio...
ACTGCCTGGTTGACAAGACATATTATTTATATTTTAAATTATTAAGGAATGTACATTATATAATAGCAACCAATTGCTGGTTGATTGTTTGGATGAAATTCTCCACTTCCTATAGCAGCATTTACTACATTTACTTCAGGAGTTAAAGTTGCACTTCCTGTAGAATTACCATCAGAACCTGTAGCATTTCCTGGAGTACTACCACCACAACAATCCCAATTATCACTTACTGCTTTAAACGCACCAGTATGAGAATGAGGAGGTATAGTTACTGTTACTTGATTATTATGTGTATGATTTGGAAGTTGACCTTCAGTTAATTGTACACCATTAGATCCAAAATTACTGTATAAAGTGTAATTAGGATTAAGAATACTAGATGAAGGATTTACAGCAGAAGCCATTGGAACAGTTCCGTTCATACCAGATGTTACACCAACTGCCACTCTACCTCTTTTATCAGGAGTACCATTACCACCATTACATAAATAAACTTTTTCCCAATCTCCTAATCCTGCACCTGTACCATCAAAGTTTCCTGATATAGAACCATAATACTCATACGCTATATAAGGAACCATCTTCTCATATACTTTTGTACCACCACCACCTTGAGAAGAGAGGTATTGTGCAATCAATGTGTCAAGATCTGCAAGAAGGACGTAATTTGTTTGAACATCTGTAATAAATGCACAAAGCGTTGTCACTACTGCTTGTACAACATCATGTGTTGTAGGATTGGTTGGAAGAGTTCCCAGACATCCTGATGGAAGAGTGTATGGACCATTTATCTCAGCAATATCACCTTCTATATTAGTTATATCAGCTTGTATAGCAACAATCTCTGTTTGGATGAAACATGCTGTTTTAATCAAAGCATTTGTCACATCTACAATTGTAATATCTCCACATGTAGGAAGATTACCACTAACTACTGGACAAAGGATTGCTGGATCAATAGTCACCTTAATCCCAGAACCATCTAATGTGGAAACTAAAAACTCTATCAAAGCCTGTTGGATGTATGATAGAGAATCTCCTTGTTGAATCCCAAGAACAGGGACATCTATTCCTGTATATCTGACACATTGGTCAGAGGTTATTTGCGAACAGCCATTAAAGCAATTTGAACAAGACATGTATTTATATTTTATAATTTACTAATTAGAACTCTGTCGATGTACTAGTTGTAGTGGTTGGTTGTGTTGGAGGATATGTATCAGGAACAGGATTGCTAAATGCAAAGTTGTTTTCCTGACAATTAGATTTACAGAGAATTGGATGTAATATCTTCACTCTGCTAGCTATCTGGTTTAGAGGATAGTGACAAGCATAATCAGGATTACAGAGTCTATTTGTTAAGATTCTTTTATATATTAAAAGATCAGATATTAATATTCCCTGTATAGGCCTGTTGAGGGAAAATACTAAATTATTATATTCAGCTTTAGCAAGATCTGTTAGCTTGCAATCTATTTCAGATAGCAATGCTGATATATCTGCACATTCCAAACATTCTGTAAGCCTAGGTGTTAACATTATTTCTTAGTTGTTTGTGTGGATTGACAAGATGTGCAAAGTCCATTTGATAATTGACATCCACATCCCACTTGTTTTCCGCAATTTTTACAAGCAGCCATATTAATAGAAGTTGGTTACGTAATTATTACCAGAGCAACCACATGTTCCAGCTTTAATAAAGTTGTCTAACATCTTGTTTGCTTGGTTATATAGTCTATTTGCTTCAAAGATAGCACAATTATTTGCAGCAGCAATGGACCCTTGAATAAAATAATATATACTATTTAATGTTACTTTCTGTTGTGTCTTGATGGCAAGATCACATTGCATCATATCAAGTCTCATGAAAGCTGTATCAAACTTCTCTTGTAATTGATCTACACGCATGATTGATCTTTCTACAAAGTTCTCATATGCAGGAGCAACTGAATATCTAAGATAGTATACACCATCAGGAAGAGGTATTATTGGACTTCCAACATCTGAAAGTCCTAGAGAAGTAGAATTAATTACGTTTAGCGTATTAATGTTAAAAGGAAGTGTAACCTTTCCAAATGCTGGAACAGTTATTTCCAAAGAAGGAGCTGATGGTGTTGAGGCATATGTAGATGCATCATTTACACCAAGAGTCTTACTATTATACGTAGGAACTACTAATATGTCTAATTTTGTTATAGCCATGACTTATAAATAAATATGCCAGAGGATTTTGAGAAGATCCTCTCTCACCCTCTGGCATAGGTTAATATGATTTCTACTCAACTATTAAGGAATGTTCGTACTAGTTGTTGTAGTAGTAGAAGGAGCTACAGTTGTTGTAGAAGTAGTTGTTATACAAGTGTTACCGCTTGGGCTAGGAGTTCCTAATGCAGCCAATAAGATAGCATCGATAGATGTTTCAGCAGCAGAACCTAATTCAGCAGCGATGATAACCATTGAATCTTCTTTGATGTAATCACCCCAACTGTAAGTTGATTTATCATACTCATTGAACTTGATGTAGTAGGTGCTGTAAGTTGTACCACCACTTACCCATGATTCAAAGTTCTCATTGTAACCAACCATGCGATACAAATGCTTTAAGTAACCAGCTTGGTAACTGTAGTAGTTTTTCTCCAATTGTGTAATTTCAGCAGAAGTACCAGTAGCGTAAGAAGAACGCTGAGTGATTACAGCATTAGCAACAATGTTACAGTTGTCAGCAACAATAAAATCAGCAGTGGTAGCAGGACCAGAATAAACGAAAGTACGGAAGTACATTCTGTCATATTCAAAAGGAAATGCTGCAACATCACAAGGTTGACCATAAACAGTCAGAGCTTTACCACTAATACGCAAGATTGCATTAGCATCATTACCAATACGTTGGAATTGGAAGAAGTTGTTCAAGCTAATGTTATCAGGATTGATACCAGGAGCTTGTTGTTGCAATTTCAAGATGAAAGCATCAATCAAAGCAGGAACATCAACTGTATCACATGGATTACCACCACAGTCACAGCAAGGAGCTTGAACAGTCACTGAACGTGTAAGACCATTGAAATACAGAGTGTCAATGTAGCTAGAATGAGCACGCAAAGTCATAGTGACAATATCACCACACTTTACATTCCAACCATCTACATCTGTAACCTGTGTAGCAGGTGTAGAGCAACCATCTACTTTGTACCATTCGGTTACATTTGAATTACATCCAGAACCAGAAGGGCAACCCTTAATCTTGTCAGAACGCTTACTACCTTGTAAGTAAGTGTTCACACGTCCTTGTGCAACATAGAAATAAGGAGAAGCAGCAATAGTACCAGAGGTAGCAAAAGTGTAGTCATTTTTGAAAAAACCCACCTTGCCAGGAGTCAAATCTTGCGTAGAACCACTATTAGCAATAGTTGAGCCAACAGGTACTACGAAGAGGGTAGTTAATGAAAAATCAGCCATTTTATTAAGTTTAAATTGTTATGGAAAAAATTTACTCGTTTGTTTGAATTCTATATGTGGCATTCTGAACAGCAGATTGATTCTCTGTGTACATTGCCAGGTTTTGGACTGTAAGATCTAGAAGTTCATCTTCCAGATAGGTCTCTAGTTCACAATCTTGGTCTACGGAAGGTGTTCCATCAAACTTGACATATCCCTCTTTATCAATGTACTGAGGATATCTCATATACATTATATTGATAGTTTTTGGAGTGAATGTACCATCTGTGAATATTGAGATTTCATCTGAAGACAGGAAGTTGAATGTTTCCTGATATTCGAATGATGGTTTATAATGGTCATTGTTCAGAATAAACTGAAGATCACCATGTTTAGCCAGGTCTCTGTTAATCCAGATTTTTCTATTCTTACATTTTCCCTTATCTGCAATAATATATGCATCTACATAGAACATATATTTTGGATTCAGATCATGTAAGCCAGCCTTCCATTGATTTAGTTCTTTATTTAATATTGTAAGCTTTAAAGGTTGATTGTTATAAGAAACTACAAGACTTTGAAGATCCTCATAACGCTTCTTGAAAGCATCTAAGCCCATTCCACTCACAGTGCTCCAACCATCAACTTTTTGTTTGATAAGCTTTATCTGTGCTTCATTCAAAGCTAAAATCTTATCTTCTAATTGAATCTGTTGATGGTCATTAGTAGATAGTTTATTTAGTCTTTGATCAATCTTATATAATAAACTATCTACAGGTATCATACAGAAGCTAGTTTCTTAGTTTTTAATTTTTGTTCAAGCGTAATTAAATCTTCCTGATTATCTTCGTCAGCAAGGTATTTAATTAAATCATCTTCATCTTTAGCCACTTCAAACTCTCCTTCATATATCTTACCACTGTTCTTTACTCTGTATATGGAGTGAATGATAGCTTGTTTTACAACATCTTTAATATGGAGCAGATTTTCCTTCATATCAGCAAATCGGTTGAAAACTTCTACAGGGTTAAGTCCTTGGTATTTACCATTCTTAAACTCTGTTTGTTTTAAAGTGTTGTCCACCAGATTATATACAGCTTCTTCCTTAGTATCATCTGTAACAGGTAATCCAAGTAAGCGAGCCACTTTCTTCTTCTTCTCAGGAGTCATAGATTCAAACTTAACAATAGCTTTATTAATAAGTTGTTTCTTTTTGAACATCACTGCATTTTCAATTTCTTCATCAGCTACATAAAACTGAGTTTCTGCAGGATATTCACCACGTTCCCAAGCTTGATAAGAGCTTGCGATTGTAGGATGAACACGCAACCAAGAGAAAGCAAGTTCCTGAAGAGGAGTAGTTAGGTCAAAAATATTGTCTCCATCTAATAATTTAACAGATTGTACATGTAATGTGTCTTCTGTAGAGGTTGAGAGTCCATAGTTCCAAAACTTAGAACGAGGACCAAGATCAATTCCTCCTAATGCAAGCTGAAGTTTATCACGAAGAGTTGTAACTCTTTCAATTTCCATTTCTCTTTCTAAAGGATCTGAAATTCGTCTGATATAGTTAGCATTAGGATCAAGCCCTGTCCTATACTGTCCATCTAGTTCTTTGTAAGGATATTTAAAAACTCCTGTACCAGGAATCCTTGTTAAGCCTTTAATTGCTAGACCTCCTTGCATTGTTTGCAACTGAGAATTATTGTACTCCTTTTTAATAGTGGAGATTTTGCCTATTCTGCCCATAATGTAGTTGTTTATTTGGTTTAATTTGCAGAGGATTGATCACCGAAGATCATGGCTGCTGGGGACACCCCAACACTCACCTCTGTATTTGAGAGATGCTCCCTCCACTGAAGGAGGGAGAACATTCTCTCGGTAGGTTATATACACACTACTGTGTGTAGTAATATTAGAATTGTGGAATCTCTTCAATCAAGACTGTACGAGACAAATCTTCAATGAACACATCACAACGGTCTTTCATCCAGATCTCATAACCAGGGAATTTGTTAGCAGAACTCATACCCTGAGATTTAGCAAAACCTAAGTGGTGACGAGTACCATCGATATATCCCCAAGTCATAGAAGGAGCACCTTTCATACGTACTTCACGGATGTTGTTAACCATTGAACCATCGCTCATAGGTGATACATCAAATACCATGAATACTGGTGTACTCTTCTTGTTCTGACCAAATTCCAAGTTTGATTGTGGCAAATCCAATTCTTTCAAGTGAATCAGTTCAACACGACCAGTCTCACGTGTAACCATGCTATCAAAAGCAAAGTTGTAAGTGATGTGTTGTCCTTCTCCTTGCATGTAGCGATTTCCAGAATCAGCCATGAAAGTAAGACCACTGTTAAGAGCATCAGTCTTCAAAGCTTGTTGGAACACGTCAAAACCAGCTTCATTTGTATACATCTTAACTTTACGATCTTTAACATCCACACGACGATAGAACAAATCACCAAATACAGAACGGATCAAGTTAGCAGAGAACTCACCACGATTGTATTGTACCAAGTTACCATTGTTACGCATTCTGTGATAAACACCAGCAGATGTACGCTTCAATTCTTGCTTAGAACCATTAGTCTTAACAGTACCTGGTTTAGACCAAATCATACGCTTAACTTTCAATTCAAGCATAGACTTACGCATCCAGAACTCGATGAATGGTTCCCATTTAACATCATTACGTGTTAATGGTAATTGATTTCTACGCTGAGGAGCATAAACCAAGATATCCAAAGGCTTACCAGAAGCATCACGCATCATTTTGTCATCAGCCCACTCAGTGATTTTGTGCTCAAAACCATATGCAGAACCCAAAGATTCAAACATAGTGATTTGCTCACCCAAACGAGGAAGACCTAAAAGATCTTGATCGAATTCACCAATAGCTGCATCAACTAGTTCCAACTCAATACCAATTTGCAAGAATGTAGAACTTACATAATCAACTGTAGGATTGTCAGTAACCAGAGTGAATGAATACAAATAACCCATGTTCCAAGGAATAGGATCTTTGATAACATAAAAACGAGGACCATACTGACGAGAACCTACAGAAACGATAGCGTTCTTAGAGAATTCGTTAGTGTCCAAAACAAGAGAAAACTCTTGACCATCAATACCAGGTTTGCTCAGCTCTGCTGTAGCATCTGGAACAGCGATGATCTTAGGGAATTTGTAGGGAACAGCCACTTGCCATTTCCAAGCATCACTATTATTATCAATGTAATAAGGTGTGCTTTTGTTAATCATGTCCAAGAAGTCATTGCTATACAATGAACTTTGAGTGTACAAGCTGATGATTTTTTTATCATAATCAGCTGGTTCTGTGCTGTGGAAGCTCTCTAAGTGATTCGCATCAGTAAGCTTACCTACAGCACGCTTATCCATAGAGGCTACTCTTGCATACGTAAATCCAGTTAAGCCTGGGATCGTTTGAATTGCCATTTTGTTTACTTTTTAAATTTTAAAAATTTTTATAAAAACCAAGAATTAGACTTCTGAGGATTATTTCCTGACTTCACTCCAGATTTAGTCACTTGTCTAGCAACCTCACCAAACAGCTCATTAGATTTTTTTGTAATGCCTGTTTTTTGGATGGTAGAAAGTGTAGGATCTTTTTCCAAGATCTTTAAGAGAAGAGCAACCTTCACTTTTGTCTGGTGATTTTCAGGTCTCTTCAGTTCCAATATTGTTCTATCGAAATCTGTAAGAGTTTCCCCAGATGCGGTTTTATACTTGTCTACCAGCAGGAAATCTTGTAGTTCTGTTGCCAACTTTGGATTGATGGGGATACCATCAAATTCCTTAGTCTTTAGTTTTTCCTGCAGAACACCTTGTACATTCTGTACATACTGTTGCTTGATAGCTTGTTTCTGCTGGAGTTCTACTTGAGCTTTTTGCTCTAGTTGTTGAAGCTTTACAGCTTCCTTTTTAACCAAAACTTTATGGTGTTTTGCAGCTACTGTTTCCAGATCACCATAGTTTTTCAGTCTTTCAATTTCTGAATTGATATCTTCAGATTCAAAACCCTGATCTGTAAGTGCTTGTCTGATGACAGACATTTGATTTGTTTCCTGTGAAAGATCCATTTCAGAAAAACTTACAGCTGTATTATATGTACCAAAATAATCTTTAGGATCAACTCCTTTTACAAATATGGCATCAAATGCTTTTTGGTAATCTTCTCCAAACTGACCAATGAAATTATTCATCATGTCAATAGCTCCTTTACGTTTTTCATCTTGAAATCTTTCAAGGAATTCTTCAGGAGTTGAGATGTTTATTTCTTCTTCATCTTCATCTGTAGAAAATACACCAAGTTTGAAAAGGTCTTTAGCAAGAGCTTCAAACTGTGATACTTCTTCAGATGATGATTCTTCTTCATTTGTATCTTGTTGAGGTTCAGCTGCTTTTGCTTTAGCAGCAGGTTTGGGAGCTTCTTCAGCTTCCTCTTCCTCTTCATCACCACCACCTAACAGAAAATCCTGAATACTCTTAGAAGAATCTTCTTTAGTTTCTTCCTTAGGAGCTTCTGTGGATTTCTTTTCTGGTGCAGGGGCTTTTTCTGGTTCAGGAGTGTTGATGTCCTTTATTTCATCAGGACTTGTGGATGCAGTTTCTGGAGACATAAGATCATTCAGAAGTTCTGCACTTCCTATTCCTCCCATTGTACTTTCAATACTGAAGTTTCCAAATGATGGATTTTCTAAATTCTCAGCCATATATGTAGTTGTTTAAATTGGTTTATGATGTAAAACTATGTTATATATATTTATCTACAAAGAGATTATGCTGTTTAATCAAAAAAATTTCGCATTAATATAGCATTAATATTTTCTACTTAATCTAATTTATTGGTAATCACGTCATTAATAAGCCTATAACTTCTAATTGGAGCAACATCTGTCAAGGTAACTTGTTGTATTTCCACTCCCCATTTCTTAGCTTCAGCTCTTACTTTCTTAGTGAGAATATTATCTAGCTCTGGATCTATACATTTCTCAGCAGGAAGAGATATTATGATATTCTTTATTATACCAAGTGTCATATCTGATAGAGCATCCTGAGCATCGTAAACTTCTAATAGAAAAGTTTTTACATCAGAGATTCTATATTTCACTACACCCTTGACAACAAAGTTTTGCTTATCTCCTGTATATAGAGACTGAGCTGGGAGGCTTAGCGTTGTTACCACTACATGTTGTCTTATCACTTCATCACCAAAAGGAATCTTGAAATGCACTCCTGGATGTAACACCTTCTTGAATTTACCAAATCTTAGGAGCACACCTTCCTCATATGATGGAATAATCACCATAGGAAGAAGGTCTGATATCCACTGAGATAAGAATTCAAATAGTTTATCTAGCATTATTTAGATTTTTTAGATGCACGGTTCTTGGCATTTTCTTTTGCAATAGCTAAGTCATTAGCCTGATTCTCTCTAGCCACCTGAAGTTTTTCTCTTTCAATAGCAAGTTTATCAGCAGCTTGTTTATTTTTAGCATTTATCTCTGCCATCTTTGTTTGGAACTCTTTGGAAGCTTTTTCTTGTTCCTGTGTAAGTCTTCCCATTTCAAGTATATCTGGAACAGCATTTTGATTTACATCTTCACTTTCCACTTTACCAAACCCTGTAGCTTGAATAATTGCAATCTCCTTCTTACTAACTCTATCAAGTTCTCTTTGATAATTATCATGTGCCTGTTTCTCCTGAGCCATTTGAGCAGCTTGTTGCAATTGAGCTTGAGCCTGTTCAGCTTGTTGTTCTTGTTGTTGCTGTTGCAACTGCATTTGCTGATCTTGCATTTGCTCTTGTCTTTCTTTGAGAGTGCGGAATACCTTCTTCATTTCTCTCATAGACTTAGTGCTGTAAAGCTCAATTATATCGTATAGAGACCCACCATTCTGAATAACAGCTTGAGACAGTCCTCTAATCTCATTAAACATTTGCGTATCTTCAGGTCTGTTAGTGAGGAACACTTTAAGATCTCTAAATCTAAGATCTGTACCATTCACTTGTACAAAAGCTGATTCACCAGTGTTTGTTATATAGGAGATTGTAGATTGTGGTTTCTTAGATTCCACATATAGGGCTGCATCAATGATAGCCTGGTAGAGCTGGCCCATTACATATTCATGAGCTACAAATATAGGCTCTGTTTGTGAATAGGATTGTTGTATAGCTGTATTTGTACCTGTTGCAGATTCTGATGCTGATATAGATCCCATTCTTTGTCTGCTCATACCTATAAGTTCCCAACATTCATTCTTCAACTGTTGGGCTAATGTATAACGAGATTGTATTTCCTGTGTACGTGTAAGATCAATGTCTCTAAACTGGTTGAATGAGCTTGGAGATTTGAGATTCTCTGGAGAGTCATCAATAAATACAACACCTCTGTTACGTGCTTCCATTTCCCATACATCCAATGCATCCTGTGCATCACCATCTTTAGGAATAGGTACGTGTCTAATGGATGTCAAATAAACTTTACCAACCTCTTTCTCAAGGAGCTTGTAAAGCTGGTTCATACAGACATTATACAACACCTGGAAAGGTTTCATAAGATCTACAAGAGATTTAGCTTCTGTATTCTTCACCTCATGTACCAATCCTATAATAGGACAATACGTAAGAAGCTTGTATGGTTTGATGTGGTAGATGTCTGGACCAATCTTTACACCCTGATACCACTGATTCACCCAACCCCACTCTAAAGATTGCTGTGTAGGGATAGTGCCACTCTTATAGTTTTCATCTACAAGCATTGATTGCTCATTACCCAATTCATCTGTATATATAAGTTTACCAATCTTTTTCTTTGAGATCCAATAAGCTCTAACCACTACATACTTATAACCAAAGGAAGATACGTTAGATGTAAGACCTAAGAAATCCTTAAGACCATCATTATTCTCCTTCATTTCTGATTCAATAATCATTCTGGTCTGTAGAACAGCAGGATCGTATGTATCATACGTAACTGAATCAATTCCTGGAGAAGCATTAGGGTTTCCAAGGTTAGATTCACGTACATTGATCAATCCATAATCCTGAAGAGAAGATCTGAGGTGATCTATCTCATCTTTTGTTAAGTCAGGGAATGTCTCAATAATCTCAGAGAGCTCCATAACATTTACAGTCCCAGCAGTGTAAGCACCTTGTGTTCTACCTGTGGGATCTGAAATATATTTTCTATCAGGAGTGGTAAGAAACCATGTATTCTTAGGATTTGCCACCTCAACATTAAAACCGAGTTTTGAATTATCCTCATATATGTGATAGAATTCTCTTGCAGAAATCAACATATCCCTGAAAGCATCTTCACTCTTTTCTTTCAAATTGAATTCAGCTTTCTGACATGTAAGTACGTGGTTAGCCCATTTCTCAGCAACAGATGTGTAATCATCTAATTGATCTTGCACTTGTTGCATGGACATTTGATCTAGCTCTTCAGGATCTATCTCTTCAGGGTTTTGTCCTTCCATAGCTAAGTTCTCAAGGATCTTTTGCTTAGCCTTGTTTAATACATATTCCTGTAGAACACCTGTTTTAAACTCTAGTTCTTCAGATTTGCTATCATCATCAAAAGCTTTAACACGAAAAGTGTCTGGTCTTTTGCTTATTTCTCCTACAAGTTCATTAATAGGAGTGGTGATGATGGAATAATGTTTTACATATGCAGGAAGCTGAAGATCAGTTGTAAGCATATCTGTAAAACTCTTCACTTGCGGTTCTTGATAGAAGTCTTCCATTCTCAGGATTCCTTTTACAAGATCGTAGTTCTTAACAAATGTATCCCTATTCTTTACATACTCAGCATAAGCCTTGTTTGCAAAATAGTCCATTGTGTTCTTTATCCAACTTTCATCCTGCTTCTCTTTGTCAGTTTTGAATTGATCTGGAAATATATTTAGATACGCATAGCGTATAGTAGCATCTTTGGTATACCTTATAATTGCCATTATATTTTATTTTATGATTTTAAAAAGTTACATAACTCAGAATCTGGACAAGGTGTTATATGCAAATCCACTTTAAACATTTCATCATCTTTTATTGATTCTAATAAACTTGGTTTTTTATAATAATTTAAAAGATTATCTTTATGTCTATCTTCTAAAGATAAAAAAACTCTCAATGAGTGTCCTTTTTTATTATATTCATGATGAGTTTTTATAACTGAATTATATTGCTCTTTCCAATATTTTATTGTTGCCATTATGTAAACAATTTACGTTTTTTAGTATTAAACAGTCCTCTGGAATCAGAGAACAATGTATTCTTTTGTTTTGATGCATATAGAGCTTTTACTCTGTCATCACCTGATCCACCAACCTTTCCTAATATAGGATCCATCTTTAGAGCCTGTGCAATAGCTAGTTCTGCTGCTACAATACGGTCAAAGTTACCTGAATCATTGTATTGTATAATCTCCTCTAGAAGAACAGGATCGAATATTCTACTAACTCCTGTCACTTCTCTTGTAACATTTCCATTCTCGTCAGTCTCCTTATGAACCACTTCTTCTAAATACTTCTTTAAGCAGTTATGAAGATAGTCAATTATCTTTTGAGAACTCCTATGGATACCGTATTCACGTTTAACAGTGGTGTTTGGAACAACTTCCATAAGCCACTGAGGTTGTTTCTCTAGATAGTGAGCATCACCTTTTGCCTTCATATATTCAATGAACGAGATGTCATCATTCTCACAAAGTGTCCTAGCATTGAAATACTTAATAAGAAGCCTAGCTTGTTCTTCCCATGTTTCCTTCTTATCAGGTCTAGCACAATACGAAGCTACGAACATATCTTGATATTTCTCACCAGTAATATCGTGCATTCTCTTATATATGTATACAGATCCTAAAGAAGAGCTATATGCAGACTGTCCTTGTCTGTAAGGATCCACTCCTGCTACATACAATCCATATGGAGGATTTTCTATAGGAAATTCATATATAACTACAGGAGCGTCCTTTAGATCACTATTCTTCAGAGGGAAGTTTGTAATAGGTTGTTTGTCTGTGAATTCATGTTTAACAGTTCCATCATCCTGGAATAATATTACAGGAGTACCTGTTCTTTCCTGTTGAAGAAGTCTTGTTTTTTGTCTCTTGGCAGCCTCAATATCAAAGATGTTTGTATCCTCATTCAGGAATATATCATCCACCTCTAATGGATAGTACATCTTTTCCTTGAGATAGGCTATTCTATCACCTGCTTTCTTAAGACGTTCTAAGTTGGTTTCTGTAATCTGTTTAGCTTTGTCTTCATTAGACACAAGCATCTTTACATTATGAAGATCGTGTTCTTTAGGCTTATCTAGGAATGCTCCAAGAGTGGATTCTTCCTTAGCCTCCATTCTGTATTTGTAAGAAATGAATAATCCATGAATGCGTTTATCATCTTTCTCATTGTTGTACGTAAGGAAGTTGAAGTTATCAACATCAAACATGAGAGACTTAGCATCCATGAATCTTTTCATATCGCCACCTGTTCCTGTCAGGATTGGAGAACAACCCCAGCCAAAAGGTGTGGTGAAACCAGGAACAGCAGCTTGGAAACCTCTTAAGAAATTCCCCTTACCAATCTCATCTATAATAAGCTTTCGAGGTTTTGTACCTGCGATAGCTTCTTCATTATTACCTTCATCAAGGTTCCTGATGAGGATTTGTGAGAATGGTATCCTTTCACCACCTTTGGTTTTAATACCGAGAGTAACTTGATTCTTCCAATTATCCTCTATTCTTTGCCATCTCCAATATTCTGGAAGAAAGTTTAAGCCCTTATCAAGCTTATCTGTAATAAGCTTTATATCTGGAGCATTCAGCCCAGCAATAATATTCTGTGAGTTTTCATCAAATGTAGCACCCCATCCTATATAAGATGCTTCAAGAACAGACTTAGCAAAACGTCTGATTCCTAGTATTACAAGGCCTTTTTTCTCCTGTTGAGCTCTATCTATTTCATTTGTCACCAACCATTCGTTATCCCTTAGGAAAGGATTAGCATATTTCTGACTGATTCTACCTCTATCATCTATCACATCCACCTCTGTATGCCATATGTTTAAATGCCAATAGAGAAATGGATTGATGTAGACATCTCCCATCATAGCACCATTTAAGCAGAGCTCCTTATGAAAATCAAAAAAGGGCTTATACTCAGAAGATTCCTTATCAGGAATCCTCTTCTGGTTCATAAACCAATCTTTGTAGTCTATACTTTGTAGTTCATTCATTATTTCCTGTTTTTCAGGAAGTCTTCAGCTATTCCTGAAATCTCTCCCTTACCTCTCACTTCCACCTTTGCCTCTTCAATACTTCTTAACTTCTCAACCACTTCCACTAGTGCTAAGTAGTTTTTCATAGTTTCTTGTACGAACTTTCCCTGAGCTTCTATAGAGTCGCCATTATCTTCTTCTTTTAATATGTTATCCAGATCAAGGCCTTCCTTTATAATCTTGTCAATCTCAGCATCTGAATGAGGAATGTCCATTTCAAGCTGACCTTTATATCTTCCTAAGGCATAAGCTAGCTCCTTATCTGTCACTCCCCACAAGTTACCACATTCATCAACTATTGTTGAGAGATGTTTTCCCATGTTGTATTGGGGGTAGGCAATATGTAGTTCCTGTAGAACATGCAATATCCTGTTGTAGTAGTTCACTTTCTTTTGCATGTTTTCCTATTTTAAAATAAGACCAGCACTTACAGCAGAAAGCTTATCTAAGCCTGGTTTCACTACATCCTTTAGAAGCTTCTGAATTTCCTCATTGGCCAATTTCTGTGTCTCTTCTGTAATTCCTGGTGTTGCACATAAAGCTCCTAGCTTTTCAATTACAATCCAGGCTTCCATTGTTGGGTTCATATTATTTGGTTTAAATCTTGATCATCTGAGAGGTTGATGTCTATATTCTTTTGCTCATCCTCTTCTATTGTAAAATTATCTATTGAATCTGGGGAAATGTATTCCTGAGAGAATGTCACACCTATTGTATCTTGTTCCTCATCAGGCACTCCTATTATGTCTATGAAATCCACTCCCTGTTCGTATATTTCCAGAAGAACATCCAGAAATATCTCCAAGGGAATCTTTCTAAGAATCACTTTGTTGCTGTTCTCCATTTGTCATTGTTTTAAATTGTTCTTCTTGCTTTTCTGTCATAATCTCTGTCCACTTTTTTAGAGGACATGCACAAGACAAACACCTTGTCTTGGCAGAAAGCGTACACCCACATTCTACACAATGCTCATCAGGACGCATTGTTTTATGCTTTGTGGAATTATGTTCACAATTCCTGCATATATTGATCCTCTGTT
>Ga0315909_10005355_pt1 | contig 14785 bp, 17 predicted proteins | sample LakEriMetagenome_11_FD_203527 | JGI IMG/M metagenome (GOLD analysis project Ga0315909, IMG submission 203527) | Freshwater fungal communities from buoy surface, Lake Erie, Ohio, United States - Buoy 2 MA125 | ecosystem: Environmental > Aquatic > Freshwater > Lake | place: USA: Lake Erie, Ohio...
CGCGCGATTGCCCAGGGGGAACCACGGGATGAAGCCGATGCCTTCCCTCGTGCAGTGATCGAGCAGCGCCTCGCTCTGCCGCAGCCCGGCGTGGAAGAGGTTCTGCACGCTGACGATTTCCATGACCGTGCGCGCCCTCTCGAGCTCCTCGATAGAGACCTCCGAGAGTCCGACGTGACGGATGAGGCCTTCGTCCTGCATCTCCTTGATGACACCAAACTGCTCGTCTTCGGGGACCAGGGGATCGATGCGGTGCAACTGCCACAGGTCGATGCGCTCGACGCCAAGTCGGCGTATCGACATCTGCACGCACTGGCGCAGGTACTCCGGCCTCCCGACAGATGCCCACTCATCGGGACCCTGCCGGGTGAGCCCACCCTTCGTCGCGATGATCACGCCGCCGTAGGGATCGCTCGCGTTGCCGGTGTGCAGTGCCTCACGCAGGAGGTCCTCGCTGACGAAGGGGCCGTAGGAGTCGGCGGTGTCGATGAAGTCGACGCCGAGATCGACTGCCTCACGGATCACCCGGATGGCGACGTCGTGATCCGGGGGATCGCCCCAGATGCCGGGTCCGGTGATGCGCATGGCGCCGAAGCCGAGTCGGTAGACGGTCAGGGGGTCCGTCGTGCCCATGGTGAACTGGCCGGAGGAGTGCACGGGCTTGGCAGCGCTCAATGTCATGGGCCTATCCCACCATTCCCTGGTGCGGCAGGCAGGATGGCCCCGTGATCGACTGGGGACTGGTGTCGTGCGGGCTGCGCGGGCACATCACCTATCACCCGGACGAGAGCGAGTACGCCGACCGGCTGCGCGCGACAACGGTCGCGGGCGAGGCGTGGCGGTGCCTGCGATGCGGTGCCTATGTCGCCGAGGAACCAGCCGGGTCAGGGCCCGCAGATCTGGCACCCACGCCCACGCGCGGTCGCGCCCTGCGACAGCTCATCATCCTGCGCTTGCTCGCCGTGCTGCGCGGGATCGAGGGCACGGCGTGGCTCGCCATCGGCATCACCGCGTGGTTCGTGAGCGATCGTGTACCGGAGTTCCTCGCGGACCTGAAACAGGCCGTGCCCGCCCTCGAGCCCGCGACTCGGACGCTGGGCTGGGACATCGACCGCTCCTGGCTGGCGAGAGGACTCGATCGCTGGTCGGAGATCAGCCCGGACACGATCATCCTGCTCGGGACTGCAATCGCTCTCCTTGGCGCGGTGAAGTGGGCCGAGGCCATCGGCCTCTGGCTCGGCAAGCGATGGGGTGAGTACCTCGCAGCGGTGGCGACCGCCGCCTTCATCCCGCTTGAGGTGTACGAGTTGATCGAGCACGTCTCGGCGTTCAAGATCGTGCTCCTCCTTATCAATGTCGCGGCCGTCGTCTGGCTGGTCTTCGCGAAGCGGCTCTTCGGAGTCCGCGGTGGCATCGCAGCCGAGCGCGCTGAGAATGAGGAAGTCTCGCTGCTGACCGTTGAGAAGGCGGCAGAGGTCAGGCCCGATCGCTGAGCCGGGGACGCGGTGGCAGACTGCGCCGCATGCCCGAGACCTATGCCCCCGATCCTGACCGCTACGACGGGCGCATGCCCTACCGCCGGTGCGGGCGCAGCGGCCTGAAGCTGCCGGCCGTCACGATCGGCTGCTGGCACAACTTCGGCGACGATACGCCGCTGCAGACCCAGCGCGAGATGCTGCAGACCGCCTTCGACCTGGGCATCACGCACTTTGATCTCGCCAACAATTATGGGCCCCCCTACGGCTCGGCAGAGATCAATGTCGGGCGCATCCTGGCCGAGGACTTCGCGGACTTGCGCGATGAGCTCGTCATCTCCAGCAAGGCGGGCTGGGACATGTGGCCGGGCCCCTACGGCGACCTGGGCTCGCGCAAGTACATCCTCGCCTCGCTCGATCAGTCGCTTGACCGGCTGGGTCTCGATTACGTCGACATCTTCTATCACCACCGCCCCGATCCCGAGACTCCGCTCGAGGAGTCGATGGGCGCGCTCGCCACCGCGGTGCACTCGGGCAAGGCGCTCTACGCCGGCGTCTCGTCGTACTCTCCGTCGCGCACGATCGAGGCGGCCCGCATCCTCGGCGACATGGGTGTGCCGCTGCTCATCCACCAGCCGTCGTACTCGATGTTCAATCGCTGGATCGAGGGCGACGGTCTCATTGAGACCTGTGGCGACCTCGGAGTCGGCATCATCACCTTCAGCCCACTCGCCCAGGGCATGCTCACCGACCGCTACGCGCAGGGAGTCCCGGCTGGCTCGCGAGCCGAGCAGGGCAAGTCCCTGGATCCGGCCATGGCCCATGACGACAACCTCGCCCGCGTGCGCGGTCTCGCTGGCGTCGCCCGAGAGCGCGGTCAGTCGCTGGCGCAGATGGCCATCTCGTGGACGCTGCGCGATCCGCGTGTCACCTCCACGCTGCTCGGAGCCAGCAGCGCGGACCAATTGCGCGAGACGGCGGCTGCAGCGCAGCGCCTGGACTTCACGCCCGCAGAGATCGCTGCGATCGACGAGTACGCCGTTGAGGCTGGGATCGACCTCTGGCGCAGCCAGTCCCGCTTCGAGTAACTCAATCGCTTTTCGCCAGTTATCGCGACTTCCTTACACGTGGAAGTCGCGATAACTGGCGAGAAGCGGGGATCAGGGGCCGGCGATCAGTCGGACACCCTGCGTGCGCTGGATCGACAGGCGGACGTCGGACCCCGTGGTGCAGCCGAGGATGTGGCCGCCGGCATCGCGCGCCTTCGTGAGCCCATGGAGGTGGACCCCCGGTGCGCCCACGCCGAGGAAGTCGGACCCGGTGCGGAAGCCGACCAGCGTGGCGCTGACATCCGTGAGCGGGAACACCGTCTGGGTGGCCACCACCTCGGACAGCGGCGGGTACGGCTCGGACTGCGCGGGGACGCTGCGGGCGGTGAGCACATCAAAGGTGCCAATGAGCCGTGCGGCCACCATCCCACCTGCGGTGCCCGCGAGGTCATCGATGAGGGGGCCGAGCGCGGAGCACTCGGTGCCCGCGGGCACGCGCATAGAGGCCTGCGGGGTGAAGCGCACAGCTTCCACCCACGGCGTCGTACGCGATAGGGATACGACCTGCGGGATGCCATCAGTGCCGACGCGATACGTCGTCCCTCCGATCAGGACGAGCTCGCCGTCGAGACGATCGAAGGTGCCCAGGCCGATAGTTGCCCCACGCACTCCGTCGCGCACCGGAGCGAGCCCGTCGTAGTCCGGCTGCACGAGGTAGTCGAAAGTGCCGATCTGGGTAACCCATCCGGCCGGCGTGGGAGCGTCATCGGCGGAGGCAAGTGGAGTGACTGCGACGAAGATGGCAGCGCCGAGAGCGGCCGCCGCGAGGGCGATGCGATGTGGGCTCACTGGCCGAGTCTGACCCACCGGGTCTGTCGGTGTGACCGAATTCTTCACGAACCCTGCGTGACGCGCTTCACGATGTGCGCGGCATTGGGTGCTGTCGCCAGGAGGCGGTCGTAGGGCTCGTCCTTCAGCTCAAGGACGATCCCGGGCTTGGTGCCGAGCAGCGCGCAGAAATCCTGCCCGCCTCGGAAGCGCATCCGGCCGATGAGGACGACGTGCGGGATGCCGATGCCCGGCCAGCGCCAACCGCGCACTCGTGGCCACAAGTCGGATGAGGCCTCGGCGTGGATGATGTGGTCCCAGGGGATGTCGAAACTGCTCGTGAAGGTCCCGAAGCGTTCCCACCGGCCCAGTCGCACCGACAGGTGAGTCGGCTCCATGACGAGACTGGCCATGGCCCCAGCGTGCCATCCGCCCCTCGGGTGTCGTCGGGGGCCGCCGTCACACCCACCTGACATGCTCGGGGCATGGCCGGCCAGCGCACCCCTCGAGCTCCCGTCACCGTGCGGGTGCCCGAGGTCGCCGCACCGGATCGCCCCTGGTCGGCCACCGCAATCGAGCAGTTCCTCGGCTGTCCCCTGCGCTATTGGTGGCAGCGCATCGAGCGATGGGAGACCCCTTCCACAGCCGCGCTCGTCATCGGTCGAGCCGTGCACGCGGCCCTGGAGCACCTGCTCGCTCTGCCTCCGGATGAGCGCGTGCCTGAGCGCGCCGATACCTACCTGGCTGAGGCCCTCATTGCTGAGTTCGCGCTGGTCGATGGGCAGGGAATCGACGAAGTGGAGGTCCGCGAGGGCAGTGCGCGTGCGATGGCGGCGTACTTCGCGACAGAGGAGCCCGCGCGCATTGAGGTCGCTGCTGACGGACTTGAGCGTGAGGTGCGCACCGATCTCGCGGGACTGCCCTTCCTCGGCCACATCGATCGCATCACCGTGACGGAGCCTGGCCTGCGCGTGACTGACTACAAGACGGGAGCGCCCAAGCCGCGCTTCTGGTGGTCCTACTGGCGCCAGCAGTTGCTCTACGCCGCTGCCCTCGAGGGGATGGGCGAGCCGATCGCGGAGATCGAGTTGCTGTATCTCAAGGATCCGCGCGCGGTGACGCGCCCGGTCTATCCGGCTGCGATCCGTCGCGCCCTCACTGATTTGGAATCCGCACACGAGCAGCGTGACGTCATGGCGACGGGTGGTGCCTGGGAGGCACGCCCGGGTCCGCTTTGTCGCTACTGCGACTTCCAATCCGTGTGTCCGGCGCAACGCAGTGCAGCACCGAAGCCGGGCAGCCCCGAGAGCGATGCAGCCCTGCGTGAGCGCGGGCTGGTGCAGCGCGGGGCTGAGCCGGCCGCAGCTCCTGCGGGTGACCTGCTCGTCATCCTCGAGGACGAGGTGCAGGGGTGACGCAGGTCGAGATTCCACCGTGGACCCCGCCCTGGCGCGTGGTCGTCCGTGACCGACTCATCCGCGTGAGTGCGGCTCACGTGCGTGGCGAGGAGCGCTGGGAGTGCCCGACGCAGATCGCCGTCAAGGCCCGCCCGACCCTGCAGGTCGATCGCGACCCCTCTGTGCGACCGACCTATCCCCCCTTCCACTCGTTTGCACTCGGCCTGGCGCGCGATGCGGCCTACGCCGTCCTCGCCTCCGGCACCGATCCCGAGGTCGCGCTCGATCAGGTGTGCGCCACCTCTGCGGGGGATGTGGCCGAGGCGGCGCGCACTGTCGCCCGGGAAGCGCTGCACGGCTATCTCATCGCGGTTGCGCGCCTGCGCGACACCGATCAACTCGCAGACGAGACCGTCGTCCGCGAGTTCTTCGCGGTCGATGAGATCGATGTGCGCGTCGAGTGGTCCGCATGGGGGCTGCTGCATGTGAGTCGAGACGGTGCTGAGCGCGAGTACCACGTCCTCACCTGGGAGCAGGCGGGTACGCGCCACCGCGAGCCGGCGTACCTCGCCGTCTATGCCCGCGTCGCCGCCGACGCCGTCATGAAGCAGGAGGGCAGCCTTTGGCGCGAGCGCTGGCCGGCCGCCACGTCACAGCCGGGTCCGGCGCAGCGTGTGCGCGTGCGCGAAATCGGCATGCTTGATGCATCAGACGCTCTGCTGCTCGACATGAGCGCGGAGGAGGCGCGCGAGCGATTCGGCGACGTGGTCTCGGAGCGCATCCAGGTGCTTGGAGGAGGTGCCTTCAATCCTGGATCGCGCTGCGCGTCGTGTCCCGTCCGCTACGAGTGTCCGGGCGTGGCCCGCATGCCCGGTGTGCTCGGCGTCGCCGGGCCCGCGCTCTGGACGCGCGCGCTCAGCCCCGGTGACCTGACGACCGCGCGCACCTGCACCTGGCAGATCCACCTGGAGCGGGAGCTCTCGCTGCCCCGCGCTCGCCGCGAGACCACCGAGGCGATGGTGCGCGGCACGCACCTGCACTCTTGGCTCGAGCATGCCCATGCGCGCCTTGTGCCGTGCACCGCGGAGGATCTGCCGCTGCCCGGCGAGGGATCGGGGGAGGTGGCGGAGATCCTCGGCTGGGACGAGTCGACCTACGCCGCCCTGCGACCCTTCCTGCTGCAGCATGTGGATGCCTGCCCGCTCCATCGGGGTGACGTGGTCGCGGCCTACCCCGAGCAGTCGCTCACTGCGTGGGACACCGATGTCGATGTCGTGATGAGCACGCGCGCTGACCTCGTGGTGGAGACAGCTGACGGCTATCTCGTGCGCGAGACCAAGAGCGTCGCCGCGCAGGGTGACATGCCCCAGACGGCCGCCGAGGTCTTCGAGCGCTACCCGCAGGTGGCCGTGACCCTCTGCCTGCTCGCCGACGGGCTCGATCCCGTGACCGGTGAAGTGGTCGCGGCACCGCGCTCCGCACGGGTCGAGGTGGAGATCCTGCGGACCGACGGTCACGAACTGCGCGGATTCGATACCTCGGATGCTGAGGCCGTGCTCATCGCGCGCGCGACCATTGCCGAGGCCGTTGACACGATTCTCTACACGCCTGCGGAGCCCCACGTCGGCCGCCACTGCTCCTGGTGTCCGGTGTCTCGCTGGTGTGTGGCCTACCGGGGCCGTGCCTCGGAGATGGTCGGCGAGGAGATCGGGGGCGACGTGACCGGTGCGGACAAGCGGCCACGCATGTCGCTTCTCGCCTATGCCGAGTCCGTCACGATTGAAGGCGACTCCGAGATCCCCTTCTGAGGTCGCCGCACTCGCTCGGATGTGCCACGCTCGGCCCATGGCTGATCCGTCCACCCCAGAGACCGTCCCGGTGCCGTGGTCTGCCCGAGCCCCGCAGCGCTACGTCTTCGCTGCCCTCGCGGTCATCATCGGCATCGCTGTGGTCGTCACGGCCCTCGCCTACATTCGCGCGGGGACCGGAGGGGTGGTGCCCTTCCTCATGATCACGGTCGGGCCGGTGCTTGCTGTCGTCTACGTCTACTACTTCGGCTTCCGGAAGTTCGATCAGCAGGATTAGCGCGCGCGGGCGGGGGCTTGGATCCGAGGATTTCCGCAGGCGTTGACCTGCACGCGCAGGGCCGCCTGCTCGGTCGCATCCACTGCGATCCGCCACCGCCACTTCACCGCGATCCACTCGCTTACGTAGGTGCAGCGATACGCCGTGCGCGGCGGCAGCCACTCCGCTGGGTCCTGGTCACCCTTTGAACGATTGCTCGATGCGGTGACGGCAATGAGCGATCCGGCGTACCCGCGATCGTTGGCGAATGCCTCGCGCACGGCGGTCGTCCAGCGTCGCGCGCCGGAAGCCCAGGCCTCGGCGAGCGGCACCATGTGGTCGACATCAAGTTCACCGGGATCGCGCACGGTGACGCCATCGAACTCAGAGAACCAGCGTCCTGATCCGACCGGGCATGAGCGACCGGTGCTGGGTCCGCTCCGAGCCTCACTGATGAGGACCAGGTCGCGCACGTCGCAGTCGTCACCGACGTAGTCCCAGTGCGGGAAGAGCTCGCGGTCGTAGCCCGCGGGTCGCTCCGGCGCCACGGTGAGGGAACGCAGCATCGATAGGACCGAGCGCTCCTGGGCATTCGCAGGTGGCGCAACCAAGGCGCTGAGGCCCGCGGACGCGATGATCGTGATGGCAAGTGCAGCCGTGCGCCGCCCCATGATCCCCCTCCCGGTTTTTGCCAGTTATCGCGACTTTGGCGTGTAAGGAAGTCGCGATAAGTGGCGAAAACGGTCTGGGTCGACCCTAGCTCGCGGGAGGGCTGAGCCGCTCGGCGGCGACGTCGCGCGCGATATCGAGGAAACGATTGACCGCGGGAGTACGCCGCTGAGTGGGAGGCACGGCGAGCAGGATCGAGCGCGGAGCGATGGGGGGCACCGTGGGCAGCACGACGACCTCGGGATCGTCGAGGTCAACGGCGAGCTGCGGCATGATCGCCGCCCCCATGCCGTTGCGCACCATGGCCTGCTTGGCGCCGTTGTCATTGGTGCGGAAGGCGTAGGGGGCCGTGACACCCGCGTCGCGGACGTGCTGATCGATGTAGTCCTGCGTCGTCCCGACGTGCTCGCCGATAAGGCCGAGCTCGGCGATCTCGCGCATGGTGATCGATGTCGCACCGAGATAGGGATCACGTCGAGGGAGCACGGCGACGAAAGGATCCGTACCGAGGTCGATGAGTTCGACCGATGTGTCAAAGACAGGACCGGCGACGAAAGCGACGTCGATATCTCCGGAGTGGAAGCGCTCGATGAGCGCTGAATTCTCATCCTCCTCGATCGCGCGCATGATGAGGCCCGGGATCTCGCGCCGCACTCGTCCGACAATGTCGGGCAGAAGCTCGACGGCGACGCTCTGGAAGGTGCCGATGATGAGCCGGCCGCCGGTGCCGGCCGCGATGTCAGCGATCTCCTCGCGCGCGGCATCGAGGCGATCGAGGATGACCTCGGCATGCGCGAGCAGGGCGCGGCCGACCGGGGTGAGGATGACCGGTTTCGGACCGCCGGGCCGTTCAAAGACCGGGCTGCCCACCAGGGTCTCCAGGCCCGCGATCTGCTGGCTGATCGCCGCCTGGGAGTAGCCGAGGATGTCGGCAGCCCCGCGGAAGGTGCCTTCCTCCGCGACCGCGCGGAGTGCCTCGAGGTGGCGCACCTCGTAGCGAGGGGGACCGAAAGGCATGACATAAGCATAAGCGATCGACACGATGAGAATTCATCGCTTTACGTGATGTAATCAGAAATCTACTCTGGTCACATCGGTCCTTCCCCCGATGCAGACCAGCACTTTAAGGAGTAGTCATGACCCTCACCCGCACCTCACTCGAGGGCTTGGCCCGCCGCGTCGCGGAGTCCGGCCTCGCCGCCGCGCCCGCCGCCGACCTCAACGTGCTCGCCGAGACCGCCGAGGTCATCGGCCTCAGCCCGGTCCTCACCGAGGTCCTCGTAGACCCCTCGGAGCCGATCGTGGCCCGTGAGCGCGCCTTCAGCCTCATCGCCTGCGCCGTCTCCGGCCGGGTGCGCCGCGGGGTCGCCCTCGCCGCCTGATCCACAGCGTCTGACAGCGCCTGCCATCCTGCTGGGGTGGCAGGCGCTGTCGATTCCGAGATCGCAGCCTGGCTTGCTGCCTACCCCGCACCCGACATCGACTACCGCGATGTCGCGGCGGTGCGCGCGATGACCGACCGCTACATGGCGGAGCACGGCGGACCCGCTCCGCGATGGCCGCGCGAGGACGTGCAGATGGAGCCCATCACGATCGCGAGCATGGACGCGCTGATGTGGCGTCCCCGCGACATCGAGGATCCGCTTCCCGTCGTCCTCGCTTTTCACGGCGGCGCCTTCATTGTCGGCGGGCCGCTCGGCGCTGAGCGGATTGCCGTGCCCCTCGCTGCCGAACACGGCATCTGCACGGTGAGCCTCGCCTATCCGCGTGCGCCTGAGCACCGCGCACCTGTCACCCGTGATGCCGCGCGTGCCGCACTCGCGGGCCTCGCGAATGTCGCCGGAGTGGACCCGCAGCGCGTCGCAGTGCACGGCTCGAGCGCAGGAGCCTGCCTGGCGGCGGGCCTCGCCCTCCATGCACGAGACATCGGCAGGCCCTTGGCGCTGCAGTCACTGAGCTGCCCGGCGCTGGACTCACGGGCTGCTGCCACGACCGAGGAGGAGCACTCCATGCGGGGATACTCCCCGACACTCACCCATGAGGCCGTGATCGCGATGTGGGACCACTACCTCGGAACTGCTGACCCGGAGTCACCACAACTGCGGTACGTCGTACCCGCACTCGCCCCTGACCTGGGCGGTGTCGCACCCGCGCACCTCACCGTCGCGGAGCACGACGTGCTGCGTGATGAGGCTCTCGACTATGCGCGACGCCTGGCGGATGCCGGAGTGTCCGTGGGACTCGACCTGGTGCCGGGAAGCGTGCACGGCTTCGATGGTCTCTTGCCCGAATCGCGTATTGCCCGCACGGCGATCGATCGCCAGATCAGCGCGCTCGCAGCTGCGCTGAATGCCTGATGATCAGGAAGGCGTGGGTGTCGGTGTCGGGATGATGGTCGTGGGGCAATTGTTGGAGAAGAATCCCTCGACCACGTCGACGCTCTCGATGAAGGCGGGATCGCCGAACTGGGTCTCGGCCTCCAAGCCCAGCGGCGGCAGGTCGCCGTTGCCGCTGATGACATCGCGGACGCGGTCGGCGAAGCGCTGGGACACGGCCACGAATCCCTGGGCCTCCTGGGGCAGGCCGGGGAGCTGATCGACGATGGCTCGGGCGGAGAGGCCGAACTCCGCGGCCGCCGGCCCGGCGGTGCCGGCATCGGAGGCCTCAAGGGCGTTGGCCATGTCACGGAAGGCCAGGGAGTAGTCCGCGATGGCCTGGGCCGCCGCCGGGCAGTCGATCGCGATGTTGTCCGCCGGGGACAGGGTCGAGGCGGAGCCTCCGCAGGCGGTGAGCGACAGGGCGGCGAGCCCGGCGACGATGACGGCCCGCTTCACCCGTTTACTGTAAGCGGGCGCCGGGTTTGAGGCGAGGCCGGCACATGCGACTTCTCGCATTCGGCCCCCTAAGCCGGGGACTCCCTCCTAGGGTCGGGACGTCCTATCCCGCCGAACTCCGGAGCCCCCGTGTCTGACATGTCGATCCCCGCAGGCCCCCCGAAGGACTACACCGCCCTCGCCATCATCGGCACCATCCTGAGCGCCTGCACGTCGTGCATTGGGCTCATCACCGGGATCATCGCGATCGTCCAGAACAACAAGGCCAAGAATCTCTACGCCGCAGGCGATGTCGCGGGTGCTTACTCGGCGGCCAACACCGCCAAGATCCTCCTCATCGTGACCTGGGTTCTCGTCGTCGTCGGAGTGATCTTCAGCGGCGGCCTCTTCCTCACCGGCAACTACCCCATCGGCGGCTAGACCCCTCGGGTCGCCGAGGCCGCTGTCCCGCGGGACGATAGGGCCGTGACCACCGCGGATGTCCTTGTCGTCGGCGCCGGGCCAGCTGGCTCGGCCGCTGCGGCATGGTGCGCCCGCGCAGGCCTCGACACCGTGCTCCTCGATGCCGAGGAGTTCCCCCGCGACAAGCCCTGCGGCGACGGCCTTACCCCGCGCGCTATCGCCGAGCTCACGGCGCTCGGCCTCGGATCTTGGCTCGAGGGCCGCGCGCGCAATCGCGGGCTGCGCGCCGCCGGCTTCGATCAGCTGCTCTACCTCCCCTGGCCGGGAGGCAACCTCCCCGACTACGGCGGTGCAGCCCCGCGCCTGGAGCTGGACGCCGCAATCCGTCAGGTCGCCCTGGATGCGGGTGCCCAGGCCATTGAGGGCGCTCGCGCTGTCGATGTCACTCGGGACGGCGATCGCGTCACGTCCGTCACCGTCAAGACGAGCGCCGGCGTGCGCGAGATCGCCTGCCGGCGACTGATCGTCGCCGATGGTGCTCGCTCGCAACTCGGCCGTGTGCTCGGCCGCGAGTGGCATCGCGAAACGGCGTACGGCGTAGCCGCGCGTGGCTACATCAAGTCGGGTCGCAGCGATGACGAGTGGATCTCCTCGCACCTCGAGCTGCGCGGCGAGGACGATCGCATCCTCTCCGGATACGGTTGGATCTTCCCGCTCGGCGATGGCGAGGTGAACATCGGCGTTGGCACGCTGGCCACTGCGCAGCGACCGGCTGACATCAACCTCCGCTCGCTGCTCAACTACTACGCCGACACCCAGCGGGATGACTGGGAGCTCCACGATGACGTGCGGGCCCCCTGGTCGGCACTGCTCCCCATGGGTGGCGCGGTAAGTGGCGTCTCGGGATCCAACTGGCTGCTCATTGGCGATGCCGCCGGCTGCGTGAATCCCCTCAATGGCGAGGGGATCGACTACGGGCTCGAGACGGGGCATCTCGCCGCGCAGGTCATCACCTCGCGCGGGCCGAGCTATGACCTCTCGACGATCTGGCCCGGCCTCCTGCGCGAGAGATACGGCGAGGCTTTCTCCATCGCGCGCCGACTCGCGGGTCTCATCACCGTGCCGGGGCTGCTCCCGACCCTCGGTCCGATCGGCATGCGTTCGCAATTCCTCATGACCATCGCGCTGCGCGTCATGGGCAACCTCGTCACGCCTGAGGACCGAGATGCCACGGCTCGCTTGTGGCGCACCGCCGGTCGCGCATCCGTGCGCCTCGACGAGCGCCCACCCTTCAGCTGATGACCACGGTCGCGGTCACGGGAGTCTCCGGCTTCATCGGGGATGCCATCGCGCGGCGGTACGCCGATGCCGGTGCGATGGTGCGGGGACTCGATCGCCGGCTCCCGGATCCCTCCGATCCGCTGACGCCTGATGCCGACCCGCGCGTGGAGTACGTGACGGGTGACGTCACCCGCCCGGCCGACCTGCGGCGGCTTGTCGCGGGCGCGGACATCGTCATCCACACCGCGGCCATCGTCGCGGAATCAGGTGACTGGGGTGACTTCGACCGCGTCAATGCCCAGTCGCCCCGATGGGTGGCGCTCGCCGCCCGCGATGCCGGCGCGCGCTCCTTCGTACACCTGTCGAGTGTCATGGTGCACGGCTTCGACTTCCCGCACGGCGTGGCCGAGGACGGCCCCCTCAACCACGCGGCCAATCCCTACTGCGCTACCAAGATCCGCGCGGAACACCTCCTGCGCGACCTCGATAGTCCTGGCGAGTTCGCCGTCCACATCATCCGGCCCGGCGATGTCTACGGCCCCTACTCGACCCCGTGGATCGTGCGACCGGTGCAGCACATGCGCGAGCGCACCTTCCTCTACGTCTCGCCATCGGCGATCAACCACGTCTACATCGACAATCTCGTGGATGCCATCGAGGCCGTGGTGGGCGCCGGGGATGAGTGGAGCGGCGTACCCGTCACGGCGACCGACGGTGTCGCGACGCCGGCGAAGGAGTTCTACGGCTACTACGCCGATCTGCTCGGCCTGCGCTTCGCCCCGACTGTGCCGGGGTGGCTGGCGGAGCCGACAGTCGGCGCCCTGGCGGCTGCGCTCCCGGAGGGTCTGCGACGGCGGCTCGACCTCGATCGTCAGTCGATCAGGTACCTACGCCGACACGGCGCCTACGACACATCCAGGCTCCGAGGGCTCGGCTGGCGGCCTCGGGTCAGCCTTGCCGAGGGACGCGAGCGGACTGCGGCGTGGCTGCGAGAGGTGGGACTGCTCCCGGCGACGTAGGGTCGAGGCATGCAGCTTCGCCAGTCGCTCACCCCGGGTCGCCGAGGGATGCTCGTTCGGCTCACCGCGGAGGAGGGGCGACGCCCCGCTCTGCTGGATGCGCTGCACCGCTACAGCGATGGACTTGATGAGGAGCCGGGCACGGAGCTCTTCATCGTGCACCTGGATCCCGACGATGCCAATGTCGTGTGGCTCTACGAGATCTTCCATGACGACGAGGCGCAGAATGAGCATCGTGCGGCTGAGGGCTTCGCGCGGTTGATGACCGAGTTGCCCGATGTCCTGGGTGCACCACCCGCCATCCTGCGACTCGATCCGCTGCGCATGTCCCTCCAGGAACAGGTGCTCAGCGAGGACCTGACTCTCTAGCGGGCGTGGAGCCCGGAGGAGACTGGTCCCGTGAAGCGCATCACCGTCGAGCAACTCAAGGCCGTCCTGGCGCACCTGCCGCCCAATCCGCGCATCATCTCCTCGGGCAACTTCGCCACCCCGCACACCCTGCTGCGCGTCGTTGATGAGCAGGTACCCGAATACACACTGCACATGCTCAACGCCCAGCCGGGCATCCCCGATCGTGAGGGCGTGACCTACGAGACGTGCTTCGTCGGGCCCGCGATGCGCCACTCGCCGCGGCTGCGGTACATCCCGAGCCGGCTGAGCCTCGTGCCCGTGCTCTATCGGGGTCCGCTGCGGCCGGATGCCGTGATCGTCCACGCGTCCGACCCTCGCTACGACACCGTGAGCCTCGGCATCGAGGTCAATGTCATGCCCGCGGCGATCGAAGCGGCTCGCGCACTGGGTGCACCCGTGATCGTGCAGGCGAATCCGCAGATGCCCTATACCTACGGCGACGGTCAGCTCTACGACACCGAGATCGACTATCTCGTCGAGGTGGACGAACCCATCTCCGAGGCCGCTCCGCGGGAGCCCTCGGAGATCTCGCAGCAGATCGGCGACCTCATCGCCGCGCAGGTGCTCGATGGCTCCACGCTGCAGCTCGGCATCGGCGATGTGCCTGATGCCGTACTGCACAGCCTCACGAACCGGAAGGGTCTGCGCATTTGGTCGGAGATGTTTTCCGACGGGGCCCTCGCACTCGAGCAACAGGGCGCCCTGGATCCTCAGATCCCCCTCACGGCCTCCTTCCTCTTCGGCTCGCGTGACCTCTACGACTTCGTGCATCTCAATCACCGCGTGCGCATGCTGCGCACGGAGACGAGCAACGACCCTGGCCGCATCGCGCGCCAGCGGCAGATGACGAGCGTCAACGCCGCGCTCCAGGTGGATCTTTTCGACCAGGCCAATGCGAGTCGGATGAAGGGCCGCATCTACAGCGGCTTCGGCGGATCTGTCGACTTCATCGACGGTGCACTCCACTCCCGCGGCGGCGCGAGCTACATCGCCCTGCCCTCGTGGCACCCCAAGGCGCAGGTCTCGACCATCGTGCCGCGTCTGCAGGAGCCCGTGACGTCGTTCCAGCACAGCTACGTCGTGACGGAGCAGGGAGTGGCACCCGTCGTCGGGCTGAGCGAACGCGACCAAGCCCGCTCCCTCATCGAGAACGCCGCCCACCCGGACGCCCGTGAGGGACTGTGGGATGCGGCGCGCGCACAGGGTCTCGCTTAGTTTCGCCTTCGAACCCGTCACGAAAGGGGATAGGGTCGCTCCATGCTCGGCGGCCCCCTCAACACCGTGCGATGACACAGGGTGGGATGAAACAGGGTGGGATGAAACAGGGTGGGATGACACACGGTGCGATGGCGCTGC
>Ga0315909_10005356_pt1 | contig 14784 bp, 17 predicted proteins | sample LakEriMetagenome_11_FD_203527 | JGI IMG/M metagenome (GOLD analysis project Ga0315909, IMG submission 203527) | Freshwater fungal communities from buoy surface, Lake Erie, Ohio, United States - Buoy 2 MA125 | ecosystem: Environmental > Aquatic > Freshwater > Lake | place: USA: Lake Erie, Ohio...
GGCAACACATGAGTATCTTCATAGAACCCGTGGTGCCGCAATTGCCAATGGATTTGGTGCCAACAACTACACCACAACTGGCGACGGCTCACTAGATGCTCATGCAAAGATTGATATTGCCGACGGAACCTTCTTTGATGAGGACCTCCAGGTAGACATCACGCACTCCGCATCCCCGACCGCAAATACGTGGCAACAGCGACTACAGGGTGGCGCTTACATTCCCGTTTTCTATCGTCTTAATAATCACTGGCGCACGGACACAGCGACACAGTTCCCAATGAAACAGGGGACATCTCTCGTTCAATACAATCTGAACACCGCAGGCACTTGGTCGACGACCGATATTAGCAACAACAAATTCGGTATCACATGGATCACCGCCACAAATAATCTTGGTAGCCCGATCATAGGCGTGCTGGGCCAGGCCGAATACAACAGTCAGGGTGAAGCCGAAGCGATCACATGGGAGCAGATGGACCTTGGTGGATTTCCTGTTGTTGAGTTTAGACCGCTCTATAAGATCATTTACCAAACAGCCAGCGCTTATGTAAATACACCAAACGCTCGCATCACGTCGGTTGTCGATAAGCGAGTAAGCATTCCTCTTGGTGGCGTTCCGGCAACACCAGTCTCTGACCATGGTTCGCTTACTGGTCTTTCTGATGACGACCATACTCAGTACCTGCTTGCTGACGGAACCCGCAATGCGTCATCCCTGACCGTGACTGGGGCATTGTCGTCGTCAACATTAACTGTCGACGGCATCGAAATTGATACCACCGGCGCAACGAGCGCGCAGGCTCTTGTCTATAACGGGACGAAGTTTGTGCCTACGACTGCAGTCGGTCCCCAGGGCGCTCAGGGGGCCCAAGGCCCACAAGGCGCTCAAGGTGCTACTGGTGCGCAAGGTGCGACCGGCCCTCAGGGTGATATTGGACCACAAGGCGCGACCGGCGCGCAAGGGGCAACAGGAGCACAGGGTCCTCAAGGCTCGACCGGAGCACAGGGCCCACAGGGACCTCAGGGCGATGTTGGTGCAACTGGCGCTCAAGGCCCTCAAGGGCCGCAAGGCGCTACGGGATCGCAGGGTCCACAAGGGCCACAAGGAGATGCCGGCCCCCAAGGAGCCACAGGAGCGCAAGGCGATACCGGACCACAGGGAGCCCAAGGCGCAACCGGACCACAGGGTCCGCAAGGTGATACTGGCGCTCAAGGCGCAACCGGCGCTCAGGGTGCTCAAGGTGCAACCGGCGCTCAAGGTGCGACAGGACCTCAGGGCGCTACTGGACCACAGGGCCCGCAGGGCGATACTGGACCACAAGGCCCGCAGGGAGCGCAAGGCGCTACTGGAGCAACAGGACCGCAGGGTCCACAAGGGGCGCAGGGAGATACTGGCCCTCAGGGTGCTACTGGCCCTCAGGGACCTCAGGGCGACATTGGTCCACAAGGATCAACCGGACCACAAGGCCCGCAGGGCGCACAGGGCTCAACCGGAGCACAGGGCTCAACTGGACCACAGGGTGCCACCGGCCCACAAGGAAATACCGGAGCGCAAGGTCCCCAGGGTCCTCAGGGTGATACCGGTCCTCAGGGTGCAACTGGCCCACAGGGTGCCCAGGGTGCCACCGGCCCTCAGGGGCCCCAAGGCGATACCGGAGCCCAGGGCGCAACTGGCGCTCAGGGGGCGCAAGGCGCGCAAGGCCCACAGGGAGCCAACGGGAACTTTGGTGGAGTCACGCTTGACTATACATTCGATACGAACACCAGTCAGACAGACCCTGGCACAGGAAAACTGAAGTTCAATAACTCTGACATTACTCTTGCCACAGAATTGGTTATTGATGACCAGGATGACAACGCAACAGACATTCAGTCTTACCTAAGAACTATTGACGACTCCTCGAGCACCATCAAGGGGCACTTCCGAATTACCAACAAGAATGATGCATCTGATTTTGCGTTGTTCACAATTTCCTCGACGACCGAAGAGTCTGGCTTCTTTACCGTTGCTTGCGCTCACCTCTCTGGATCGACGTCCTCTTTCTCTAATGGAGAAGATGTCCTTATCACTTTTGCGCGAACTGGTGATGCCGGCGCTACTGGCGCGCAGGGCGCGCAAGGACCACAGGGTGCAACAGGCTCACAGGGACCGCAAGGACCACAGGGCGACGTTGGCGCCCAAGGTGCGACTGGCCCCCAAGGTGCGACTGGTCCCCAAGGTGCAACTGGTCCACAAGGCGATACTGGAGCACAGGGTGCTACTGGAGCACAAGGAGCGACTGGTCCACAAGGAGATACGGGCCCGCAAGGAGCGCAGGGTTCTCAGGGTGCGACCGGAGCCCAGGGTACGATTGGCCCGCAAGGTGCTGCCGGCCCTCAAGGTGACATCGGACCTCAAGGCCCTCAAGGTACAACTGGTCCACAAGGTCTACAGGGCGCAACTGGTCCACAGGGCTCACAGGGCCCACAAGGCGCTACTGGGCCTGTTGCCGGTTCTGCTAATCAAGTCGTTTACAAGGACGGCTCAAACAACCCCGCTGGTAGTTCTTCATTCACATACGATGGAACAGACTTGTCTGTTGGCGGAAAGATTAAAGCCACCGCATCATCGGGCGATGAGGGCGGAGAACTATTCCTTGCCCAACCTCAAACAAACAACACCCTTAACGGTGGCATCACTATTGATGCGTACCAAAACAAAATTCGATTCTTTGAGCAGGGTGGTTCGGCAAGAGGTTTTTATATAGACATTACCCAGGGTGCTGGTGGTGCAGGAAGTGACCTTCTGGCTGGAGTACAGGGACCCCAAGGTGCAGCAGGGCCACAAGGGGCTACTGGGGCCCAAGGCGCTACCGGCCCTCAGGGAGCCACCGGCCCACAGGGAGCCACTGGCCCACAGGGCGCGACTGGCTCACAGGGCGCTACCGGACCCCAGGGTGCAACTGGTCCACAGGGCGCAACAGGAGCACAGGGCGACATTGGCCCGCAGGGTGCAACTGGCGCAACTGGGGCCCAAGGTGCTACCGGTCCTCAAGGAGCGACTGGCGCAACTGGAGCCCAAGGTGCCCAGGGCGCTACTGGTGCTCAGGGAGCCCAGGGCCCTCAAGGATCACAGGGGCCAGGCATTACAATTTCGGATTCCGCGCCTGGCTCTCCGAGTTCCGGCAATCTTTGGTACAAGTCAAACACTGGTGCCCTGTATTTATACTATGACTCATTCTGGGTCGAGATTGGTTCGCCAAGTTCTGGGCTTGATGGAGGTAACGCATAATGCCTATTGATTTCCCAAATACCCCGTCCGTTAATGACACCTACACAGTCGGTAACAAGACTTGGATTTATGACGGCACTTCTTGGAACACCTACAACACCACTTCGTTTAGTGCTGAAACACTACCTGGAACGACTCTTAAGTCGACTATCACCGGGTCATCGCTTACAAGTGTTGGAACATTGTCTAGTGGCTCTGTGCCGGCGTCGCTTATTACAGGCGCCACACTGCCTGCATCTGTAATCAACTCATCACTTACAAGCGTTGGAACACTTGGGTCGCTTACGGTGACCGGGGATATAACGGTAGACACCAGTACTTTGAAAGTCGACTCAACAAACAACCGAGTCGGTGTTGGTACCGCCATCCCTTCTGCAACCCTAGATGTAGAGGTAAATAGCGGTTCCAGTCCTGCCGTACTGATTACCAACCTTGGAACTGGCCCATCTTTGCTTGTCGAGGATGAAACCTCCACAGATACAACGCCATTTACCATTGATGCTTCCGGCAATGTAGGCGTGGGTATGGTTACTCCGGGGGCTAAGGTTGATGTTTTGACTAGTACTGGTACTGCCATGCGTATCACCAATACTGGTTCAGGCAACTCATTTCTTGTTGAGGACTCTGCTACTACGGACACCACCCCGTTTGTTATTGACGCAAGCGGCAATGTTGGTATTGGAACCACCAGTGTTACGCTAGCCAAAGCAGAAGTAGTCGGTTCTATCCGCGCCTATCCAGCCGCCTCACAAGACGCAGTAGTTATTGCTGGTCGTGCTGGTGGGTCATCGAGTTTTGCAGCAACACTCACGCCGACAACTTTAACCGCTAGCCGTACTTTAACCTTGCCTGACACTACTGGTGACTTGGCTGCGTTTACTAGCGCACGAGGAAGCAATACGGCGTGGACGACATTTACTTCGACGATTACTCAGTTGGGAAATGTTACCTTCTCAACCCAAGTTAGTCGTTATTGTCAAATCGGCAAATTGATCCATTGGCAGTTTTCCTTGGCGGTGACTGGCACGGGAACTTTGAATAATGCCATCCGCATCAATATCCCGCAAACGGCACAAGCAAACGCTATATATTCCAATTATGGAACAATGCATGTTTATGACGCTAGTACAAACACGCATTACACTGGACACGCTTTTGCTTATAGCACCACACAAGCAGCAATGATGCTCAATGCCGGTACGACTTACTTCCAGACCATCGCACTTGCTAATAGCGACATCATTAGCGGACACATCATCTACGAGGCGGCATGATGGAAATTTCTTTACGAGGATTATTCGATTCAGAAACGATTCCTGATGAATGGTTGTTTGAACGACTTCGCATCCAACGAGACAAACTATTGTTTGAGTCTGACTGGACTCAGGTTGCTGATGCACCTGTAAACAAGGAGGCATGGGCCGAGTACCGCCAGCAACTACGAGACCTGCCCGATACATGGATTCCTTCAGAAACTGTAGAGTTCCCCGACCCCCCGGCACGAGAAACATAGGAGCGGCAGATGCCTCGTAATGCATTAATTCAACTTAGGCGCGATACTGCTGCCAACTGGACCTCAACAAACCCAACTCTTGCTGCCGGCGAGATGGGCCTAGAAACCGACACTAACCTGTTCAAGATTGGAGACGGCTCGACTGCGTGGTCAGCCCTTGTTTATCAAACGGCCAAGATTTCGACCGTAACCAAGAATGCTTCGGCAACACTGGCCCTCACCGATGCCGGCAAGGTTGTTGAGACAAATGTTGGCACCGCAAACAACCTGACGGTTCCCCTTAACAGTTCTGTGCCGTTCCCAATTGGAACCCAAATACTCGTTATTCAAGTTGGGGCCGGCCAAACAACCCTTGTCGCCACGGGCGGGGTAACTCTGAACTCGAAGTCCGGCAACCTAAAGATTTCTGGACAGTGGTCGGCTGTTACCCTAATCAAGCGCGCTAGCGACACATGGGTTGCAATCGGAGACTTATCAGCATGACGTTATTGGCTCGTACCGGGATCATAAACACATTCGGATTTTCTGCTACCGGAGGAACAACAACGGATTCTGGCGGGTACAGGTATCACACCTTCAACTCGTCCGGAACCTTTGCTGTTGCTTCTGGATCAAAGACTGTCGAGGTCCTGGTTGTCGGTGGAGGAGGTGCGGGCAGTGACACGGCAAATAACAGCGGAGAATACTCATTGATTTATGGAGGAGGAGGTGGTGGTGCAGGACGCCACACAACAGCCTCTATCTCTGTTTCGACCGGCAACTACACGGTGACAGTTGGGGCTGGTGGTTCCTCAGGTGGAAACAGTAGTTCTTTTAACGCAACATCCGCATCTGGTGGCAACCAAGGAGAAGGTGGCGTCAACTTCACCCGCGGTGGCTCAGGTGGTTCATCGACCAACTCTGGTGGCACAACAACATCAGGCAATGAAGGCGGTGGCGGTGGCGGTGGCGCAGGGTCGGTCGGCTCTGCGTCCTCAGACATAAACGGTGGTGCTGGCGGGTCTGGCTCTTCTTGGAACTCATTCAAATCGTTCGGTGGTGGTGGCGGTGGAGGTGCAGGAAAGGTCGAAACCGAGTTTTCTTCAGGAGAAGGAACTGCGGGTAGCGCAGGCTCTAACGGTGGGGGTGTTGGTGGTGGGTACAACACAAATGGTGGGAATGGAACAGCCAACACTGGTGGAGGTGGCGGTGGCGCAGCCGGTCTTAGTTACGGTAACGGAGGTTCAGGAGTCGTGATCGTGAGGTATTTGCTATGAGTCACTGGGCAGAATTAGATGACACCAACACGGTATTGCGTGTTGTTGTATGCGATAACAACGACCCCAACGGCGATGAGGGCTATCAATGGCTCATCGACAACCTCGGCGGTAGGTGGATACAGACTTCTTACAACAACAACTTCCGCGGGATATTTGCTGGCATTGGGTACACATACGATCAAGAGAACGATGTCTTTGTAAAACCGGTTTGATGTAGGATCGCGGCATGATCTCGATCGTTACGCCGACCTACAACACAGATAAAGACATTCTTGCCAGGACATGGGCCTCACTCAAGGCTCAAACATTTACTGACTGGGAATGGGTTGTCTGGGACGACTCAACCACAGACTCGGTGTGGCATCAACTGTATGGGTTCGCCTCCGATGAGCGTTTTCGATTGAGCGCCCACAAATCGCACGTCCACTGCGGTTCCATTGGTGAAGTTAAGCGTCGGGGATTTATGATGGCCGGCGGTGACATTCTTGTCGAACTTGATCATGATGACGTACTGACACCGACTGCCCTTGAGGAAATCTACAAGGCTTTCACCAACGACCACGAAGTCGGATTTGTTTACTCGGACTGGTGCGAAATTTTGTCGACCGGTGAGTCTGGCGTGTATCCAGAAGGGTGGGCCTTTGGGTATGGGTCCGAGTATTGGTCCGACGAGCACGACGTTTGGGTAATGAGAGCGCCGGAAATCAATGACGCCACGATCCGGCACATTGTTTCAGCCCCAAATCATGTACGTGCTTGGCGCGCTGATGTGTATCGAGAACTGAACGGACACGACCCGTCATACCCAGTGGCTGACGACTATGAACTGATCGTCCGTACGTTCCTAAAAACAAAGATGCACCACATCCCGCAACTGCTGTATAAGCAGTACATCGGACCCGGCACGGCCCAGCGCCAGCGGAATGACTTGATTCAGGTACTTGTTGCCAGTATTGCTGATAAATACAAGGACGCAATCACTTCAAGGCTAGAAGAACTAGGCATCAGCCCTAGCGAATGACCACCTTCACCACTGCATAAAAACACACCTCCAATTTACGTATAACTATTAGTGGTACACTCTTACCTGGGGTGTGTGGTGAGGGGATTACTACGCCTAACTAGGGCTTTTATTTTTGTGCCAGTGGCTGTACTTGGCTTCTTCGCGCCCTCATCCACTGTTGGCGCATCTTCTCCCACATCCGGCCTTAGCGTAAGGGGCTACAACATCTCGGTCAATCAGCCTGAGCGTGTTGATTCAGAGACGCCTGACTGTTCGTCAAGTTATTCCCAAATTCAAAACTGGCCGGACACATACATGGCCGGCTGCAGAGCCGATCAAGTAATGCTCCATTACACCGGCTTCATTACTATCCCTACACAAACTGCTCAATTCCGCATCTGGTCCGACGATGGTGGCTGGGCAACCATTGGGGATAACTCATTCGGTTATTGGGGATTGCGTGGCTGCAACTACACAGAGTCGCCAGTTTATGAATTCACTCCGGGACAATCAGTTCCTATTGACGCCTGGTTCTATGAATGGGGTGGCGGGGAATGTTTCATTTTGTGGTGGAACATCGGGGACGGATGGGGACCGGTCCCTGAATCCGCCTTCACCCAGTCAGCACCAGAAACAACTACCACCACAACTACAACAACTATCCCCAACTTTCTTGGTGTCCCCCAGGGCGTTACCGTCACGGATACCGGGGAAGGCGTACTTGTCGACTGGGAAGTGGCGAGCGACGATACTGGAGTTTCCCCAGAGCGATATGCAATCTCTTGGAGCACTGGCTCTGCTGGGTGGGGTGTTGCCACAGGAAATGTCGGTGACTCAAACGCACTGAACACGCAAATATTCCTCGGCTATTCACTGTTCGAGGGAACTGGTGGTCTTGACACCGAGTACACCTTCACGGTTCGCGCAGATAACGACACAACAGGTGTGTATTCGCAGCCGTCCCCTGGTATTCAATTTGTAGTTAGCGCACCCCCGCCGCCTACGACAACTACCACTACGACGATTCCACCGGAACCTGAGCCAGAGGAAACAACCACAACTACAACCGAGCCTGAGCCCACGCTTCCCCCAGTTGTTGAGCCCGAGGAGCCGGCCCCTACCGAACCTCCGGCAACCGAACCAGAACCGACAGAACCGCCCTCCACAGAACCAGAACAGCCAGTCGAAACTGACCCCCCGGTTGTCGAGCCAGAAGAATCAGTTGATGTTCCGGTAGTAGATGAGTCAGTTGACGAACTACTGACTGGCGACCTTTCGACAGAAGAGTTTGCTGAGGCTGTTGATGAGGTGTTTGCAAATGTTGAGACCGAGGAAGAACTCGTCAACATTGCCACCGAATTGCTGGCCGCCGACCTTGACCCCGAACAATTCGCGGCAGTTGTCGAGCAGGTATTCGCCAGCGAACTAAGCGATGAGGCGTTTGCTGAAGTTCTTGACGCCGTGTTCGAGGAGCCATTGACTGACGAGCAGTTTGATTCTGTCATCGAAGCAATCTTGGATCAGCCGATCTCTGATGAAGCGTTCGACGAACTGGTCGATGTGCTCGGAAGTGATTCTGTTTCTGACGAACAGGTCGTTGCGGCGGTCGACGCAATCATCGACAACGGACTTTCGGAGTCACAGTCAGTGAGCATCTCCACGAGCGCTGAGGTTCTTGATTCGATCACTGGAGACCAGGCCAACGAAATCTTCGACACTGTTCCGGTTGATGCCCTAACAGAAGAGGAAGCCACAGAAATTGTTGGGGCTGTTCAAGAAGCACCCAAAGAAGTGCGGTCTGCATTCCAGGAGCAGATCAACGTATTCGAAGGCAAGTTTGACATTTATGAACCGATCGACTCAGTCATCTCTGTGGGTGATCGGCGTGTAGTTATCGCGGCCGGCGCAGTTGTAGCCGTTGCCCCAGCACCAATCGTTACAAGGAGAAGGCCATGAAATCACTTAAACACATCGCGGTAATGGCGGTTGCCTTACTGGGCCTAGCAGGCTCATCCTCTTCGGCAACCAGCAATGTCATTGCTGACACCGACTTCGAGACTGGCTCTTTGTCGTCCTGGGATAAGGGCAGTCAAACAGGCAGTTTGACCGGTGGAACACTTGAAGGAGGTGGCACGGGCGTCAACATGATCAGTGGACCTGTTACGTTCAATGCTCCGTCACATGGAGGCATGGGCTCGCCAACCTTGGGCGATGGATCAGCCAACCCCTATTACGCTCCTCCCGTTACGGCGGCAACATGGACATTCGGCCCATATGGCTCGTATGCCGTCGCGCTGCAGCCGGCAGGGCAGGCAACGTTCGACCAAGCGATGACCGCGATTGGTCTTAATTCTTCAGATTCCTCGAGCATCAAGACACTTCTTTCCCAGCAGGCCGCGGCGTCTACATACGGAAATGGCATTCCAACAGATGCGGCTTGGATCAAGAAGCAAGTAAGCCTGACTGCTGGTGTCACCTACACCATGTCATGGAACTACATCGGAACCGATTACGTCCCGTTCAATGACGGCTCAATTACGTCGCTGGTTTATGCCGGCTCTGGTGCTGCACCAACCATCACTGTTAACAATGGTGTCGGCAACTATGCGTTGCTCGGCTTCACCAATCCGGGAACTGGCGACTACTCGACTAACTCTTACGGCTCGACTGGGTGGCAGGTTTCTACGTACCAAGTCTCTGCCACTGGTGACTATGTACTCGGCTTTGCGGTCTTCAATCTTGGGGACACTGCGCTGTCGCCAGTTCTTCTCGTCGATAGTCAGCCAGGCTCAACAACCAAGAACGGAACAAACTTCGGCGCGGTAACACCAAACAACCCCAATGCTCCAGTAGTCACCACCACTACGGTCCCCCCAACTACCACCGAGGCTCCGACTACTACCACTGAAGCCCCTACCACTACGACTGTTGCTCCTACGACGACGGTTGTAGACACAACTACAACTGTTGTGGACACAACGACGACTCAACCAGAGGCGCCGGCTACGACAGTTGAAGAAACTGTCCCTCCGACATCTACGGCCGTTATCACCGTCTTGCCCGTCACTGGGTCGGATGAGAATGGCGTAGTTGGTATGGCCCTCGCGATCGGTCTGGCCGGAACCGTTCTTTACCGAATCTCCAAGAAGGAAAAGGCAGGAAAATAAATGTTGAAAAAAATCATCAAAGAGGCCGGCTCCCTTTCCTGGACCCTGGCCGGAACCGCACTAGTTCTCATCACCTTGTCTGGCGATATCCAGAATCAGGCTCTTTGGATTTCTGGCGCAGCCCTGGTAGTACACCTAGTAAGCGTCATTGTCGCTGGGGATGATGAGGAGAATAGTACAATAGAGGGGACCCCAGAGGAGTAATCATGAATCTGCCCTTCGTAAAACTTGTCGTTCCTACCGCCCTCAAGGCGCACAAAAACGGACAACTTCCTGCCAATCTTTTGGCAAAGATCAAGACCGGTGGCGTGATGTACGCCCCTGTTGCCGCTCAGTTCGACAAGATGTACGACGCGGCGCTGGCTGCTGGGTTCAAACTCAAGAACGTGGGCGACTACCGTTCGTTCGACGGCCAGTTGAAGATGTTCATGGATCGCTACACAACCACTGACCAGGGACGCAAGCCCCAGGTTACCCGTCAGTATGAAGGCAAGACTTGGTACCTCAAGCCGGGCAAGGCCCCCTCGGCCGCCCCAGACCCGACTGGACTTAAGGGTTCTAACCACGGATGGGGTCTGGCTATCGACCTTGGCTATGACGTTGGTGGAAAACTGACCGGAATGGGTGGCGCGTGCTTCGACTGGATGTGCGCCAACGCTCCCAAGTACGGCTTCTACCTCCAGACCGCTGATCGCAACTCGAAAGAATTCGAGGCATGGCACTGGCAGTACGCACTCGGTGATGCTTCTCCCGATGGCTCTGCCGCCCCCGCTCCCGCCGCTGCTGCTGCTCCTCCTGCCGGTGGCGGTGGGGGTATGCGTTTTGACTACCCCGGCACTCCTGTAAAGCAGGGTTCCAAGGGCGATGCCGCCAAGTTGGTCCAGGCCATCATCGGAGCCAAGCCCGATGGCGACTTCGGCCCCAAGTCTGTCGAGGCTCTCAAGAACTGGCAGCGCGCCAATGGCCTTAAGGACGACGGTGTTGTCGGCCCGGTAACTTGGAAAAAGATGTTCGGCTGACGCAATGTCAGATAGATTCTTTTACAGCGCCAAGGTGCTGGACGTAATCGACGGCGACACGCTCGACCTCGTTGTCGATCTTGGGTTCGACGTTCACTTCCGTGTTCGTGTTCGCCTCCATGGAATCAATACCCCAGAGTCGCGCACTAGCAATAAGGCCGAAAAAGAACTAGGCCTCAAGGCCAAGGCATACACCAAAGACTGGACGACCCGGCACTCAACTGTGTTCGTTAAGACTGTCAAGGATAAGAAAGAAAAGTTTGGTCGTATCCTTGCTGAGATTTACTCAGATGAGTTGAAGACGGCGTGTCTCAACGAGGACATCATCGAGGCCGGCTTGGCCCGCAAGTACAACGGCGAAGCCCGCGGCGGCTGGTTCGACACAAAATAAGGTAGTGTTGCCGTATGGCCGGCGAACAAGAATACCTATGGCACGATGACGGGCACATCCTGTATTTAATGCTGTCAGGGCCAGACCTGAACATCACAATGATCCACTGCCCCAATAACGGTGCGCCGGATACCGATTGCTTCCATGACGACGCCGGCGGGTGCTTGGTCGAGTACTTCATCAACAACTATGGCCTCGACTGCAATGTCGGAACCTGTGTCCCTCAAGAAGAACTGGTTATCGCTTGGTCCGTACAGGGGTCACTCAAGCACATCGACGAGTGCCAAGTCTGGGTAATCCCAGTAACTGACGACATGTTTGCCTCATGGAGGGCAACTCAGGGTTAGTCGTCGTGGGCGATGCTGGCCTTGGCTTTGGTCGCCACAACATCCATCAGCATCTGCTGGCCCTGCGGAGTGATCTTGTAGGTTTCCTCGGCCACCTCAACAACAAGACCCAGCCGTACCAGATGACGGAATGAGCGTCGGGTTTCGTAGGTGTCCTTAGCAAGCGACGGGAAGCATTGCCACGCCTGGGCCGGCGTACATGTTTTTTGACGCATCACCTGGGCGAAAATCAGACAGGTGTGGTTTCGAGAACCGTCAGCAATCTTGGTTCTGTTGGGCCGACTATTCTTCGTCGTCTTCTTCGTCGTCATCGTTGTCATCATACAGCCAGTCACGGAAAGCAGTCCATTCCGCTAGGGCGTTAGTGACCTCGGTGCGCGACGTCATCTGAACCGACATTAGGGCGTCACCCATTTGCTCGGCCAACATGCTTAGATCGGCATAGTCTTCAGACATGCGCTGAATGATGAACTCAAGATGTCCGATCTGCCAAACAGCCTCAGTAAGAAAAGCCCTGTACTCACTGCGAGTCATTTTCACATTGTTCAGGGTGATCTCGGAAATCTGCTGGATCAGATCACTCTTACTGGTGTACCCATACTGTTTGCGCATCCACTCGGCCAGGGCCTTTATGTGGTCCATCTGGGCCCGCTCGACCTTCTCGGGGTCGGGAATCATGTCGGGTGGAATTCCCAGATCGGAGCAAAAGTTCAGCGAGCAGTTACGGGGTGAGCCGTCGCAATCCGAACAGGTTTTTGCTGAGCCAAAGCAGGGCCGATCGCCAGGTTCTTGCGGCATGTATCAAGCATACAGACCGCCGGTCTGTCAGTGCCCAAAAATCTCTAGGTAATGCTTCGTCGCCTCAATTGTTTCCGGCTTGACCGTTCCGCCCTCGGTAACAGCCTTCAGTAACTGGGCCATCAGATCGCACGACCGCATCAGTAGCAAATCCTGCTCGTAGCGCTCCTCGGCCAGAAGATGGATCGAGTCGCTCAGTTCGGCAATGGAGTTGGTGATCGCCTCGACGGTTTTGTTAGCAGTCTGGAGCGTGTCCTCGAAATACATCTTGGCCGCGGGCTGATAGCGGTCGGCAAGATTCGCCGGCTCGATGTCTGCCGGCTGACCCGTGTTGGGGATGATGTCGCGCGAATGGTTGTGAAAATCTACGTTCATTCCGCCAAGCATACGCATGTAGTTGCCCATCGCGCAAATCAGTCTATTCAAAGAATGGCGAAATGGCCTCGTGGAAGCGACGTATATCAGGGTGCTTCACGATGACTTCGGTGTTGAAATTGTAGACATATTTGTTCTTAACTTTTGTTCTTGCTATGACCTTATGTTCTGCCAGCGTAGCGATACTCTTTCCCACGTTGGCCTCTGTAATACCTAAGCGTACAGAGATTTCACGGATGGTGGAGCCGGGGTTCTCAATCAGGCACAGCAGCACACGGCCAGGAGCAGACAAGAAAGACATACTTCCCTTCGGGGCGTACTGAATCAGTTTGCGCTCGTCAAGCATCTGCAACATCCGCTCAGCAATCTCCTCGGGGGAACTCGAGCCGGAGGTGATAGCGATCTCAATTGAGTTGCGCAAAACATGATCGCGTTTCCCAGTATTGCTAGAGTCGTTAGGGTCTTGCTGGACAGCGTCACTCATAGTTCGTATACTATAATCACGGCGACCGTGGACGCGACCAGCATCCGCAAAGTGAGGGGAAAAATGTCTCTACTCGACAGGCTGCAGGCCATCGAAGAACGAGTCGGCAAACCGAACATTTGTCCGGTCAAGCGTGTACTGGATTCAATGGATGCAGAAACCGCTGAACTTCTCAAGCGTTTGCTCGACGGGCGCGCATCAATCAGACAAATCCATTTGGAACTGAAAGGTGCCGGCTTCAAGATCGCACGCGAGTCACTAACAGCACACCGCAACGCTTGGTGCGCATGCAAGGAGAACCAATGAGTTTGCACGACCGGCTAGCCGCACTGGAAGGACGCGATGAGGAACCAGACGGACGCAAAGAAAAGCAGTATCCATCTGGCTGGCAACCCGGCGTTGTATGGGACGGATCAAAGGGAGAGATCACTACAGACTCCCTCGACTCCCCTCCGACCGAATGGGACGCAATCCTGGCCGCTCGAGGGCTCAACCCCGACGAATTCGAAGTTGTGGGCGACAGTCTTCGCTGGTGTTCGTATGACGGTTGGAAACGAGATGCGCCGGGCGAGTCAGCGTATAGCGCCATTCTGTACTCGTTTAAGGCAGAGATTCGCCGCAAGATATCAGCGGGTGGGGTCATCCCCGAGGATGTATATCGCGAGGTTCGCAAGGCTAAGAAGTCCGCTAAGAAGGCCCCAACCGGAGCAGGTACTTTTGTCGTTGCTCTGTCAGATTGGCAGGTCGGCAACTGCGATGGTGGAGGTGTCCAAGCACAGGCCGAACGAATTGCTGATCTCGTATCGTCCGTGCCCCAGCGCCTCGCTGATCTACGTCGTATTGGATACGACATCGGGCAAGTGGCGATTCTCGGACTTGGAGACCTCGTAGAGGGAACCTGTGGCCACTATCCGGCCCAGCAGTTCCGTGTACAACTCGACCGGCGCGACCAGACCAAACTGGTTCGACGGGGAGTTCGGGACATCATCATGGCCGTCGCCCCTCATGCGGAGAAGGTAATCGTCGCCGCGATTCCCGGCAACCACGGGGAGAACCGCCAGAACGGCAAGAGCATTACGTCTGTCAATGACAATGATGATGTCGCCGTGTTTGAGCAGGTGGCGGAGATTCTGTCCGTCAACCCCGACGCTTAC
>Ga0315909_10005357_pt1 | contig 14784 bp, 10 predicted proteins | sample LakEriMetagenome_11_FD_203527 | JGI IMG/M metagenome (GOLD analysis project Ga0315909, IMG submission 203527) | Freshwater fungal communities from buoy surface, Lake Erie, Ohio, United States - Buoy 2 MA125 | ecosystem: Environmental > Aquatic > Freshwater > Lake | place: USA: Lake Erie, Ohio...
TACAAGGTAGACAGGGCATTCAAGGTATTCAAGGAATTACTGGCAGTCAAGGAGTACAAGGCGTTCAAGGCATTCAAGGTCCACAAGGACTACAAGGTATTCAAGGAATAACTGGCAGTCAGGGAGTACAAGGCGTTCAAGGCATTCAAGGTCCACAAGGACTACAAGGTATTCAAGGAATAACTGGCAGTCAGGGAGTTCAGGGTATACAAGGTAGACAGGGCATTCAAGGTATTCAAGGAATTACTGGCAGTCAAGGAGTACAAGGCGTTCAAGGCATTCAAGGTCCACAAGGACTACAAGGTATTCAAGGAATAACTGGCAGTCAGGGAGTTCAGGGTATACAAGGTATTCAAGGAATAACTGGCCCAGTAGCTGGTTCTGCTAATCAGATAGTATATAAAGATCCTAGTAATATTGCTGCTGGTAATAGTAATTTCTTATTCTTTGAAACAGGAAGCGTTTTTCAAATAGATAATTTAATTATGAACTCTGGAATGATTATGTCATCCGGAGTACCATTAATTTTATATTCTAGTGGTAGTGTTCCATTACAAAGAACTCCAGATGGAGATGCAAGAGGCAATAGATCAACAGATTTACAATTAATTAGAAATAATAGTAATCAAGTAGCAGGCGGAGTATCATCTATTATCTGTGGAGGAGAACTTAATAAGGCTTCTTCTAATTTTTCAATAGTTGTAGGAGGAAACACTAACTCAATAGATGCAGTTTCTACAATCTCTAATATAGTTGGTGGACAAGGAAACAGTATAGCAACTAGTTCATTATCAACTATAGTAGGCGGTAAAAATTGTGCGATGACCAATTCAACCTACGCATCAATTTTATGTTCACACAGATATAATGCTAATTATAATTATGTATCTATATCTTCTTCTACAGGAGCTACAATAGTCGGAGGAGGATCCAGATACGGACACTATATATCTGCATCAAGCTTTAGTTTTATTGGTGGAGGAGGAGGGTCTCTTTATACTTATGGAACAGGTGGTTATGGTCACAGAATAACTGGGTCTCCTTATAGTTTTATAGGAGGAGGAGGATATTATAGTAATGGAAATAATAAAATATATGGATATGGTCCAATAACTGAGACAAGAGGAAATACTATAGTTGCTGGAGAAGATAATCAAATAGGTCAAACAGCATTATACACTAAATGGAATTTTATAGGAGGAGGAGCAGGTAATCTTATAGGAACAGTCAGTTCCACCAAGGGTAATAGTATTACTGGTGGTATTGGAAATAAAATAGATGGTAATTATTCATCAATATTAGGAGGTTATAATAATTCTAATTATGGTAATAGTGCTTCTATTCTAGGAGGGAAAAATAATACCATATTAACTGGAACAGTCTACGGCTCCTGTATTGGAGGTTCAGCTAAAACAACACTACATGGACAACTAAGTCATTCAGCAGGACCACTAAATAGTATAGTTGGTAGTGCTCAATCTAGTAGATTTGTAGTAAGAAATACAACAACCACATCATCTGCTACAATCCTATATCTTGATGGAAGTTCCTCAAAATTAAATATTCCAGCAGAAACAACATGGAACTTTGATATTAAACTTAGTGCTTATAGCTCTACCAGTAATGTTGGAGCAGCATTTAATTATAAAGGAGCTATTAGAAGAAATAATTCTAATACAGTAACTTTAATAGGATCTATTATAGAAGAAAATTGGAAAGAAGCTACTCTTAATAATGTTAGTGGAGTTATAAGTGCAAATGATACTACTGACTCATTAGATATTACGGTTTATGGTTTAGCCTCTAATACTATAAGGTGGGTAGGAGTTGTTGATGTTGCTCACGTATCAGATGCTTAATATAATAAACTATCAAGATTTTAACATAAGGATTTAAATTTATTATGAATTATAACAATAGTGACAAATCTATCTTTTATTTAGGAGGACTACCAAGAAGCGGTAGTACTCTTTTATGTAATATCTTAGCACAGAACCCTTCATTATTTGTTACAAAAGCAACTAGCGGATGTTCTGAATTAATCTTTAGAATAAAAAATAATTGGGATAATATTATTGAACATAAAGCAGAAGGTATTAATTATAATCAATTAGTCAATGTATTAAGGGGAGTTCTAAATTCTTATCATTTAACAGATAAAAAATTTATAATAGATAAGAGTAGATCTTGGACAGGTATGATCGATACTATAAAATATATGACAAATTTTCAACCTAAAATTATAGTTCCAGTCCGAAATATTAATGAAATATTAGCTAGTTTTGAGAAACTCTGGAGACAAAGTAGTGGATTATCATCCTGGACCTTTGCCCCAGAGGACCAGCCTCTTGCACAAACCACAGAAGGAAGATGTGATTTATGGGCTAATATGAGATATCCAGTAGGATCCGCATTTAATAAAATAAGAGATGCTATAGATAGAGGGTATAAGAAAGATTTATTTTTTGTTGAATTTGATGATTTAACACAAAGGCCGTCATATACTATGCAAAAAATTTATGAATATTTAGAATTACCAACATTTGATCACGACTATACTAATATAGTCCAGATGACAGAAGAGGATGACATAGGTGTACATAAGATCCCAAATCTGCACAAGATCAGACCAAAAGTTGAACCTATACCATTTTATAGTCAAGATATTCTTGGAATAAATTTATCACAAAAATATTCTAATTTAGAGATATGGAGATAATTTATGCCAATATTATTTACTAATGGTGAAATAGCTAATTTTGATAGTTTAATATTTAATACTTTTACTGAAAATATTATATCAAATGGAAATACTGGGACTAGTATGACATTAAGTTTAGCTAGTGGCACTGTTCATACTGCTACTCTTACTGGAAACTGTACTTTTACTATGCCAACAGCAACTGCTGGTAAGAGTTTTAGTATGTTTTTAAATAGTGGTAGCGGTAATTATACTGCAAGTTTCAGCGGAGTAAGATGGGCTGATAGTGCCACACCAACAGCAACAATTACTGCTAGTAAGGTTGATATATATAGTTTTATTAGTGATGGAACTTATTGGTACGGAAGTTTCTCTCAAAATTATGGTTAATAATCATGTTTAGTATAAGACAAAATTTTACACAACGATCATCAAGACTTCCTAAAAAACTAAACCTTTTAGGTATGGATACTATATATAAGGCTCAACCATTTGTACAGGTTGTTGGTAAAAATGAGGATACTATTGGATTGAATTTTGTTAGTAAGGCACAACCATTTGTTGCTGCTTATGACAATATCACAAAAATATTTCCCTTTACGCCTAGTGGAGCAAATCATATAGACGTACAAATGTGGCAATATTTAGGAGGATCTGCTAGTCCATCTACCATTACTGCCATGAACACCTTTTGTAATAGTATAGATAGTGCAGGATTAAGAACTAAATTTTATAGACTTAATTTATTTTGTGGAAGTAATTTAACTTCTTGTTTAATACCATTATATATTTCAACTTCTTGGCTATCTCCTAATTATGGATTTTTAACTGATACTAATTATAATTTTGATAGCAATGATTATACGGAAACAGGATCTAGTGGAGGATTGTTGGGAAATGGAAGCACAAAATATTTAGATACAAAATTAACACTAAATGAAGCTGGTGCCGTAGGACATGTTAGCTGTTATCATAAAGGTGCTATGAATACAGCATCTGCTAATGTTCTGATTAGGGGTGGAGATGGAACTAATACTATAGGATTAGATGTTCAGTCAGCAGCTCAAGGAGGATTAATAAGGGGTTTTTGGTCACCGGCAAATGTAGCGTCTTTTTCTACCAATAGTGGTGGTCACTATGTAATAACAAGAAGATCGCCAACAGATATGGTCTTATACACAAACGGATCAACAACAAGAGGAGATTCAACCGTCACTACTAATGTATCATTTCCAGTATCTTCTTGGAGTTTGTACGTATTTGCTCTAAATAATGTTGGAGTAGCATCATCTTTGTGTCCAACAAGAATTCAAGGATATTCAGTAGGAGCATCTATGACAGCATCTGAAGTTAGTTCATTTTCTACCATTATGCAAACTTTTCAAACATCATTAGGCAGGAATTAATAATGCCAACATTTTATTTAGACTACGAACAAGGTAATGATAATCATAGCGGAACCAGTTTCGCCCTTTTAGCTTCTGGTAGCGATGGAGCAATAACTTCTACTACTTTTAGTTCTGCTACCGCTAACTTTCCTGATGATAACTCCATAGCCCCTCTTAAAAATATATGTTGGCACACTAATTTTTGGCAAAATTATGGATCATATAATGGTTGTAGATTATTAAGTTTAGATTATTATGTTGATGAAACTATAACTGGTCCAACAGGAATAGATTCTTTTATCTATTATCTTCAAGAATACCCAACCAGTACAACACATCTTGCTAGAACTCAAGCATCACCCTTTGTTACATTATCAAATAGTACACAGTACACATTTTCTGTATATATTAAAAGTGCTGGAAGAAATAAAATTATCTTTCAGTTAGCCAATGATGCGGCAAAGTCAGTACGATTTAATTTGTCTAGTGGAACTGTTGAAGCAACAGGAGCAAGTGCAACAGCAGCTATTAGCAATATTGGAGGAGGATGGCACAGACTAAGCATGACAGCAACATCGTCTGCTTCTGCTTCAACTGACACTTTTGCCTTTTATTTAGCTGAAGATGGCTACAGTGGGCTAGATGCTCTTAACACCAATTATATGGGAGATGCAACAAAAGGAATTTATTTCACAGCTGTTCAAATAGAGGCTTCGGCTTCTGTTACAACATATGAAAATCCTCCGGGACAAATATTGAGTATTTTTAATGGAAGCATATACGCTTACTATCATATAATAGCAAGAGTAAGTAGCACAAGCTTAACATTATCGGCCATTAGTTCAGGAACCGCATTAGCAAATACTAGTGGTCGTCAATACTTTATTGGTGGACGAATACAAACATTCACAAACGGATTAACGGCAGTTAGAACTCATTCTTGTGATATTATAAGAGTTGAAGCTAGTCCAGATCCTACGAGTATAGGTAGTGCAACATGGAATGGGACAGGGTCATCTCCCACAGTAGCCATATCTTCATTTACTGCTGCTACTCCCATATCGGTAACTACTGCCGCTGCTCATAACTTAGCAACAGGAGATACTGTTTTTATAGAAGGGCATTCTAGTACTGCTGTGAACGGAACATGGGAAGTAACAGTTACAGGTTCTACAACATTAACGCTAAATAATTCAACAGCCGGATCTGCTGGAGGAGCCGCAGGAACTTTAAGAAAAGCAACAAATTGCGTTATACGATTAGGTTCTGCCTTAACTGAAAATATCGCTAGTCATGGTAATCAAGGCGAAGTCGGAGGAAGATCAGCATGGACAGCATCAGCAAATGTTACAACCAGTGCCAATAATACCACTAAGCAAGGAAATGTTAGCGATCAAATAGCAGCGAATGCTTCTTTTACAACTGGCTTAATGGCATATAAATCATTCTCAACCAAAGATTTGAGTGGTTATCAACAATTAAGCTTCTTTATATATCAAAGCGCTGGATCGACTGCTAATTTCGGATTACAACTCAGATTATGTAGTGATAATGCTGGAGTAACAGCTGTTAATACTTTTAATGTTCCTGCTTTGGGAGCATCGAATGTTTGGCATGTTTTTACAGTTGATCTTGGTACTAATTTAGGAAACAGTATTCAAAGCATAGCATTATATCGCAGTAATAATTTTGGGGCGCAAACACTTTTATTAAGCAATATTATCGCATGTAAAGCAAGCTCTAGTGCAGATTCATTGAGTTTAACATCTTTAATTGGTAAAAATACGACTAATGAAAGTTGGTATCCCATACAAAGTATTAATGGAACCAGAGTTATTATAGACGGAAGACTATCTAATAGTCCAGCTGTTAGTACTCAGGGGAACTTTTCAAAAGGGTACTATGGAACTACTGAAACAATAACAACATATAAAAGAGAAACTATTAAAACTCCACCACAGAGTGCTGCTGCTAATGGTGTTCATATAATTAATGATAGTGCTAGTCACTTTACTCCTTGTTTAACAATTGTTGGCGGATATGACAGAACTAATATGAGTACTCAGACCGGTATTACCTTCTTTGATGGACAAAATGGTTTGGGCTACGGCATATCCTCGGCATCTAGAGCTAGTTGGAGTTTTAAAAAGTTAGGATTTACTAGATATGATAGATTATTTATGCAAAACGCATATTTTACTCTTTTTAAAGATCTTTATATAATATCTTGTACCAATAACTTTGATGTATCAACAGCTACTCAGTTTTGTAAATTTGAAAATATATTTTCTAATAGTAATAATATTGGTATTATCACTAGTTTTGGATTTAATGTACATAAATTTACCAATTGTTATTTTCAAAGTAATAATCTGCGTGGAATGGATTTAGCTGTTTATAATAATGTAACTTTTAACAATTGTTATGTGAACAATAATGGGAGCATAGGGGTGTACGACACTGGAGGTGGAACAAATACTACTTTTAACAATTGTAGTTTTAACAATAATCAAGGAGATGCTATTAGAACCCAAGGATGTGGTAGTAATATAGTCTTAAATAACTGTACAACTTCAAATATTAGCGTTTATAATTCTTTGTTTAGTTTTGGTGGAAGCATATATTTAAACAATTGTTTGATCAATGAAAGTTCAGAATTTGGTTTTTATGTAGGAGGTAATGGTAGAATATATTGTACCACTCATGATAATACCGCTAACAATTGGTTTATCTATACTGATTTTGGCTTGATAAGACCTCAAACAAGCGTAAGATATAGTAATACTGGATACGCATGGAGTTTGGCTCCAACAAGTGATTATCGTAGAGATAATTATCCTCTTGATTTTCCAATATCTCAAATTGCTGTTAGTGCAAATAGCATAGTTACAATCAAAGCATGGATGAGAAGAACAAATACTGGTTTAACTTTTAGATTAAGAGTAAAAGGTGGTCAAATTGCCGGCGTATCTAGTGATGTAACATCTAATATGTCCGCAGCTGCTGACACCTGGGAACAGGTATCTTTAAGTTTCACTCCAACAGAGGCTGGTGTTGTAGAAATACTAGCAGAATGTTGGGGCGGAAGTACATATACAGGATATATAGACGAATTAAGTATAATACAAATATGAGGTTTAAATTATGAATTATAAAATTACCGAATTGTTTCTTGATCCTGCTGATAAATATAGAGTTCGAGTAGCTATTGATGAAAACTCAACACAGTTTTTCAAATTTGACCATTATCCAACACAAGAAGAAGTTAATGAACTAGTATCAAGCTATTTACAAGCTCAAAATCTTAATAATGGAGAAAACTTATGAGTATTCTAGATAATAATACAAATATTAATAATGAACCAAATGTGGTAGCAAATAGAATAATAAACCAAACCAAACAAACTTTTACTAATATGGCTAATTCTTTTAATGAAGGAGCTAAAATATTTTGGCAAAATCCAAGAGGAGTTAGTCCAGAAGATATAGCAGTCGCATTAGGAACAAATGCTAAAGAGATATTTGAATTACACTATAAGCTTGGTCAATTGCTTGGTAGTATTAAACCAGAGGCTATTACAACAGGATTAAGTATAATAGGTACTTTTAATATTAATAATGATGGAACAGTAACTATTTTATCAAGTCCCTCTGGTAGCGCATAGTTTACTTGTCAAAAAATCTTTATTCATTATTATAAAATAAATTAGGAATTTTATATAATGGATAGTTTTATAACTAAAATTATTAAGAATGGTGGAAAACTTTATCCGCTAATAATAGATTCTTGCCATACTAATGGCACAGGACTAACTAATCCATCTATTTTTATAGATAATAATAATATATTAGTAAACCTTAGACATGTAGAATATACATTATTTCATTCTGAAAAGAAAAAATATTGTCATCCGTGGGGGCCTATACAATATCTTCATAGAGAAAATGATTTACATTTAAGAACTAATAATTATTTATGTTATTTAAATAATCATTATAATATAGAGGGTTATTCTAAAGTTGATACTTCATTATTGGATAAGCCACCACTATGGGACTTTGTTGGCTTGGAAGACGCTAGAATAGTAAGATGGAATAATAAACTTTATTTAACAGGAGTTAGAAGAGACACAACAATTAATGGCCAAGGACGAATGGAACTATCTGAGATTATTATAGAGGATAGCCTTTTTAAGGAGATAAGTAGATCCCGAATTCCTGCTCCAGACCCAGATAATAGTTATTGTGAAAAAAATTGGATGCCTATTATAGATATGCCATTTCATTATGTAAAATGGTGCAATCCTCTAGAAATAGTAAAAGTTGATCCTGAAAACTCCTCATGCGAAACAGTTTTTTTAGGACAAAAATTTAACCATAGTCATGATTTTAGAGGTGGTTCTCAGATCATCACCTATAAAGATAATTATATAGCATTATTACATATAGTTGATTTATACCAAAGTGAAACAGGAAGAAAAGACGCTAAGTATCAGCATATATTTATGATATGGGATAAAAATTGGAATTTAATTAAATTTAGTAAACCTTTTAATTTCTTAGGAGGAGAAGTAGAATTTTCATGTGGAATGGCTTATACTAATAATAAATTTTTAATCACAACAGGCTTTCAAGATAACTCATCATTTCTTATAGAATGTCCTGAAGAAATAGTAGAAAATTTTATAGATGAATAAAATTGATAATTTTCCATCAGTAATCTGCATAACAACAGATAATGCTAAAGATAGATTAAATAATTTTATTAAACAATGTGAATATTATAATATTTCTAATTATAATATTTTTTGTTTTAAACCATATAAAGAATATAACTATACTCTTACTGGTGAGTTTATAGACAAACTGCAAGAAAATAGTAAAGGCCCAGTAACTTCTCATATTAAAGCACTATATCAATGGTATAATAATTATCAAGACAATATAGCAATAGTATTAGAAGATGATATTAATTTAAAAACTATTGATTATTGGAATTTTACCTGGAATGAGTTTTATGCATCTTTACCAGAAGATTGGGAATGCATTCAATTATGTAATATAAGAGATAATTTTGATAATGTGCCTATGTCTTTTAGAAGACGAATCAATAGTGATCTAGGCTGTCAAGCATACTTAGTTAAAAGAGAATATATAAAAAAAATTATAGATAAATATTATATCGACGAAAATACATTTCATCTAGAAATAACAAATACTAAAGTATATTTAGATCTAAATAAATATGGAATTTATAATTTATTTCCAATTGTTGAACATGTATTATTTGAGGGTATTGGTAATGTATATAATTTTTCAATGTTTACAGAAGATGTTGAAAATACAAATAGTAATTTTGTCTTATCTCAAGACGATAATCACTTTTTATCATATAAGTATGTATTAGACTGGTGGAAAAATATTGGAAAAAATTTAACAACAGAAGATATTTTTGAATTAGAAGAAAAAATATTATCAATAATTTTAATAAAAGATAATTATAGTTTTGAAGAGTATGATTATATCATGAGTTTATTGCCAAAAAATAATAGAAAAATTTTAATAAATTCTTATACAGATGATGATCTATTAAATATGGATCTATCATGTGATATATTAATATATAGAATATTTGGAATGTATCCTGATAAATTTAAAGCTCTTTTAGATAAATTAAAACCTAAAATTATGATTAATATTTCAGATGAAGCTTATCATCCTAATAATAATATTTTTAATGAACTAGGAAAATATTCTCAATTATATTTAAGAAACTATCACCATAAAGATTATAGGTATACTGAGAATACTTTACATATACCATTAGGTTTTTGCTCTGGCGTTCAACTACAAGATAGTCAAAAATTAAAAAATATATCAGAAAAAGAATATATTTGGTCATGGTGTGGTCAATTTAAATCTGATAGATATGAGATGATAGAAGAATTCAAAAAAATAGAAAAATATAAATATTCAGATAATCTTGAACGATCAGAAATAGCAGATTTATATAACAATTCAATTTTTGTACCTTGCGGTAGAGGCAATTTCGTTCTTGATTGCTTTAGACTTTATGAAGCATCGTCATGCGGGGCTATACCAGTAGTTGTTGGTTCTATAGAAGAAATAGAAACTACTTTTAAATATGAAGAAAACCCACCGTGGATTTTTGCTGAAACTTGGGAAAAAGCAAGGATAGCTTGTGAAACGCTTTTAAATAATAAAACTATTCTTCAAGATATGCAAAATAATTTAATACTATGGTGGAATAATAGAATTAATAATATTAGAAAACAAATATCAAAAATAATTAATGATAAAAATCATACTATAAAATTAAAGCATATATATGATCAAAATAATTTTGGAGAAGAATGGTTCACTTATCCAATCTTATATAAGACCATGGTCGATACTGCAAAAGATAATTCTAAATTTGTTGAAATCGGGTGTTGGAAAGGTAAATCTGCAGCATATATGGCTGTTGAAATAGCAAATTCAAATAAAAATATAGATTTTTATTGTATAGATACATGGGAAGGTAGTGTTGAACATAGAGGCTATTCAGAATTAAATACTTTATATGATATATTTAATACAAATATGTTACCTTTAAAAAAATATTATAAATTAATAAGAACAACATCGCTAGAAGGATCTAAACAATTTGAGGACAACTCATTAGATTTTGTGTTTATTGATGCTTCACATGAATACCAAGACGTAAAAGATGATATTAATGCATGGTTACCGAAAGTCAAACCAGGAGGAGTATTAGCTGGTCATGACTATTATATTGAAGATACATCATTTAATGGAGTTAGATTAGCGGTAGATGAATTACTAAATAATATTATATTATCAGAAAAATGTTGGATTTATAATAAATTATGATTTCAAATAATTATATAGGAACGATGGGAAGACTCGGAAACCAGATGTTTCAATATTCATCATTAAGAGGTATAGCTAATAAATTTAATTATGATTACTGTATACCTCCAGAGAATTTTGAAAATGAATGTCCGAACTCAGAGACTAATATTTTTAAAGTTTTCAATTTGCCAAAAATAGAAAGAAAGATAACTGATTATATAGATTTATGTGAAAATAATCTAGGATATGATGATAATATTTGGAATAATTGTCCAGATAATATCAATTTAAAAGGTTTTTTTCAATCAGAAAAATATTTTATAGATATTAAAGAAAATATAAAAAAAGCCTTTACATTCCAAGAAGATATATTAAATACTGCTAAAAATATATTTAATAGTACATTTTATAATGAAGAAGTAATTGCTATCCATATTAGAAGAGGAGATTATCTATACTGGACTCAATTCCCAATTCAACCTATATCTTATTATGAACAAGCACTAAAGTTAATAAATAATACAGATGCAAAAGTTTTAATATTTTCTGATGATATAGAATGGTGTAAAAATCAAATTTTATTTCAGAATAATAAATCTTTTTTTGCTCAATATAATAGTTGTTCTGTAGATCTATGCATGATGACATTTTGCAATTATCATATAATATCTAATAGTAGCTTTAGTTGGTGGGGAGCTTGGCTATCTGATAGCAAGATGGTTATTAGTCCAAAAATTTGGTTCTCTGAGCCATTAGTAAATGATGAAAATTTTTTAATGAGCAATAATCCTAATTGGATAAAATTATAATGTATAATATTTCATCTACGTGTCAAATACCAAGTTTATCTAGTATTTATAATATATATTTTCCAGAAAATTATATTGGATATTTTATAGAGGTTGGAGCGTATGATGGAGAATCTTTTTCAAACACATCATGTTTGGCAGATAATGGTTGGTCAGGAATATATATAGAACCAGTTTATAATAATTATATAGCCTGCAAAGAAAGACATAAAAAGAATAAAGTAGTTGTTGAAAACTTATCTATCGGTTCTAAGGAAGGAGAGATTACTATCTATTGCGATAGATTCTTATCTACCACCGATAAAAATAAAGCATCTTTATTTAGTGAAGAAATTTTTAAAGGCTCACAATTTTCTGAATCATCTTGCAATCAATTAAGATTAGATACATTAATGAAAAAATATGAAACACCAATTAATTTAGATTTACTAGTTATAGATGTTGAGGGCTCAGAATTTGATGTTCTTAAATCATTTGATATTAATTATTGGAAACCAAAAATGTTAATTATTGAACTCATAGATAATCATAAAGACTTTGCAAAATTCGAATCATTAGTTAAAGAATCTAAAGATATAAGAGAATATATTCTTAATTCTAATTATATAGAAATATATAAAGATAATATTAATACCATTTTTATAAAGAAATAAATAATGCTAACTTTTCAAGAATTAAAAGATAAATACAAATTAAATATATCTGGTATAATACATATTGGTGCTCATAAAGGTACTGAGATAGACGAATACATCAATCTTGGTGTTACTAATATGGTATTATTTGAACCTATTAAAGATATATTCATTGAATTAAAAAATAATATATCAAAATACTTAAATTGTAATATCGTTGCTCATAATGTCGCTATTGGCCCAGAAAATTATATAGCATCTCTAAATATTAGCACTAATGATAAAATGAGTAGCTCCATACTTAAACCAGATAAGCATTTATCTCAATATCCAGATATAAAATTTGATTCTATTGAAGAAATAAAAGTTAATACATTAGATAGTTATAATTATTCTACATATAATTTTTTAAACATAGATGTTCAAGGCTATGAGCTAGAGGCATTAAAAGGATCAATTGAAACATTAAAACATATAGATTATATTTACTGCGAAGTAAACAGAGAATCTCTATATGAAAATAATGCAATGATTGAGGATATAGATGAATTTTTATCACTATTTAATTTTAAGAGAGTAGATACTGATTGGTTTTGTGGTACCTGGGGAGAAGCATTTTATATAAAAGAGAAGAAAGAATTTAATTGGGGGTCTTTACCAGAAATAGATATACTAACAATACAAAGAGAAATTTTTCAAGAAAAAGTATATGATACTATAAAAAGTGTAAAAGAAAACGATATTGTTATGGATATAGGTTCTAGTGTTGGCCCATTTGTATATTCTGTATTAGATAATAAGCCTAAAAAAATATACTGTATTGAACCATCACAGAAACTTCTAAATATATCTCAAGATAATATTTCTATTAAACAAAATAATACGGAATTAATATATATCAATAAAGCAATAGGTGATAGCAATGATACTATTAATATATTTGGTGGAGACAGTAATTTTGATACAATATCATTTAAAAACTTAATAAAAGACTATAATATAGATCATATAGACTTTCTTAAAATAGATTGTGAAGGAGGAGAATATTCAATATTTATTGATGAGAATATCGATTATCTAAAAAATAATATTAACTTTATAGCTATGGAAATTCATCTAAGTTATCCTGGCCACAAAGATAAGTTTAAAAATTTTAGAGATAACTATTTAAAATATTTTCCAAACTACGAGATTAGATCTTGCACAACACAAAATATAGACTATGGTAAATCTATAGACCTAAAACCATATATAAATAATAATGAATTTATAGATAACTATTGTTGTGAAATTATGATATATATAGATAATACAAATAGTGTTAATGATCTATTTACAAAATTTGCATTAGATACAGAAAATCCAGATATAAATTTTGATCTGGCATACTATTATCATAGTATAGGACAAACAGCATCTGCTTTTAGTCATTATCTAAGATGTGCAGAAAGAACAAAGAATAATAATCTAGCCTATGAATGTTTTTTGAGAGGATATTTCTGCTACGAATCTCAGGGCGATAGAGAGTTTACTGGGAAGCATTTGCTGAAACAAGCGATAGCACTATTGCCAAAAAGACCAGAAGCTTATTATTTACTATCAAAATTTTATAGTGATCGTAAAGAATGGTATGATTGTTATCTATTATCCTCTATTGCTTTAGAAGTTTGTAACTTTGAATCTGAGCCACTTAAAACTTATATCGGATATAATAATAAATATAGTCTACTATATGAAAAGGCAATATCCGCTTGGTGGTGGGAAAAGGTTGATGAGTCTAAGCAATTACTAAATACTATATTAGAAGACAATATTAATATTTTTGATGAAAATACAATAAATCATATTCATCAAATGATTGTTAATATAGAGAAACAACAACAGATTCACACGCCATATTCTAAGACTGATTTTTCTAAATTTAAATTTAAATTTCCACAATTAGAAACTATTAATAATAATTATTCTCAGTGCTATCAAGACATGTTTGTCTTAGCAATGACAAATGGTAAAACTAATGGTACTTATCTAGAAATAGGAGCAGGAGATCCATACCTAGGATCTAACACTGCTTTATTAGAAAAACAATTTAATTGGAAAGGAGTGTCCATAGAATTAGATAATAATAAAGTTGACTATTTTAAACAAGAAAGAAACAATTCAATTATTTGTTCTGATGCAACTAAGGTTAATTATGTTAATTTATTAAATAATTTAAACTACGGTTTTAATATTGATTATTTACAGCTAGATTGTGAACCACCAAATATCACATTTGAGGCTTTACTAAGAATACCATTTGATAAATATAAATTTGCTGTTATTACATACGAGCATGATTATTGTGTTGATATTACTAAATCATATAGAGATAA
>Ga0315909_10005359_pt1 | contig 14782 bp, 14 predicted proteins | sample LakEriMetagenome_11_FD_203527 | JGI IMG/M metagenome (GOLD analysis project Ga0315909, IMG submission 203527) | Freshwater fungal communities from buoy surface, Lake Erie, Ohio, United States - Buoy 2 MA125 | ecosystem: Environmental > Aquatic > Freshwater > Lake | place: USA: Lake Erie, Ohio...
TTCGGGCCGGTGCGGTAGAAGGTCAGTTTGATGTCGTGCTCACGCTCGAATTTTGCAAGCAGGGATTCCAGTTTGACGATGCTGTCCCAGCTGCCAGTCGCCAATGCGACCAGAGACACGTCACGGCCAACGGTCGCCAGGCGCGTGTCGACGAGATTGCAGCCGGATTCGGAAATCCGTCGGGAAACCATCAGCAGTGGTGAGTTCGGATAGGTGCTGTAGGCACTGATCAGCAGATGATTGCCGGAAGCGGGGGAGGCAGGCGATGCGGTTTCGTGTTCGTTCAAGTTGCGTTCCTGCGACACGGAAATCTGTGTCAGAATATTAAACACAGAATAGAGTCTCGATGGCGGTCCGGCAAGCCCCGGCCCGTATTTAATTCCAAGGAGCCTGAAAGTGCAGTTGCAAGGCAGTATTACCGCATTGACCACCCCGTTTACCGAGTCCGGAATGCTTGATCTCGGGGCATGGCGCGCCCAAATCGACATGCAGATCCGCAGCGGTACCGCCGCCGTTGTGGTGGCAGGCTCCACCGGCGAAGCCGCGACCCTGAGTGATGAGGAATACAGTCAACTCATTGAATTGGCGGCGATTCGCGTGGCAGGCCGAATTCCGGTTCTTGCCGGAACCGGTCTGTCTTCGACCGCCAAGACCATCCGCCAGACCAAACTGGCCAAAGACAGCGGGGCCGATGTGGCGCTGGTGGTGACTCCGCCCTATGTGCGCCCGACGCAGGCCGGATTGCATGCCCATTATTTGGCTGTGGCCGATGCCGCTGGTATTCCGGTCGTGCTCTACAATGTGCCGGGCCGCACCGGATGTGACCTGCAGCCACAGACCGTGGGGCGTCTGTGCAGCCATAGCAACATCATCGGATTGAAAGAAGCGGTCGGCGATGAGGCGCGCTGGGAAGAGCTATACCCTTTGGCCTCGCCCGCATTCAGCCTGCTCAGCGGTGACGATCCCACCTTCGTGCGGGCCATTGCCGGTGGCGCCCAGGGCGTGATTTCCGTGGCTTCCAATGTGGTACCGGCCGCCTTCGCCCGCATCTGCCGGATGTTGCAGGACCGCAATGTCGCCGGCGCGCAGGTGCTGGATGCCGATTTGCGGAACCTTTATGATTTCCTCGGTGTCGAACCGAACCCGGTTCCGGTCAAAGCGCTGATGCGCTTGATGGGATTCGGTCATGGCCTGCGTCTGCCGCTGCTGCCGCTCTCGGAATCGCATTCTGGCGAAGCACAGAAGATGCTGGAATTATGTAAAACTATCGAACAATCCATCTGAAGCAAGGATACCCATGAACGGTTTCGTTAAAAACGGTGCGCGTCCCGCGCTTCTGGCCATGGTGCCCGCATTGCTGTTGTCGGGATGCGGCTGGCATCTGTTCAGCAAGAAATCCGAATATGAGGGCGTGGAACTGACCAAGGCGTTGGTTGTGCCGCCCGATCTGAGCAAGCCCAGCGACCGCGAGGCCTTGAAGATTCCACCCAAGAGTGCGGTCGGCATTAACGCCGTTTCCACCGAGATTGTCCGCAGCATCAATGTCAACACCGATGTGGCGACGGCCTGGAAACGCGTCGGTACCGCCCTGGGGCAAATCGAGGCTGCTGAAATTCTAAGCGCAGTGGAAGGCATATCCAGCTATGAAGTGGCCTTCGGCGGCGAGACCATGCTGGTTTCGGTACAAAACAACGCCGGGAAATCGCGTATCGTGGCGCTTGGACCGGATGGCGCGGGTTCTGAAAGCGCCGCTTCCGGACAGCTACTGGCGCTGCTCAAACAAAAACTCTGAGCGACCTCCGTGTATTGAAAACGAGCGCCGGACGGCGCTCGTTTTCATTTCTGCAGGAACTGCAGTTTATCAGTCTTTCCGTCCCATTCCGCGGCTTCCGGCAGGGGTTCGCTACGGGTGGTGATGACCGGCCACTGTGCGGCCAAGTCCGCATTCAATGCCACGAAATGTTCCTGGCCTGCCGGAACGTCGTCTTCCGGAAAAATCGCCTTGGCCGGACATTCCGGCTCGCACAGCGTGCAGTCGATGCATTCGACCGGATCGATGACCAGGAAATTCGGACCCTCGTGGAAACAGTCGACCGGGCAGACCTCGACACAGTCGGTATATTTGCAGCGGATGCAGTTTTCAGTCACGACAAATGGCATAAATCACCTAATGGGAGTGAAAACCCTTAAAATGGCCAATCTGCCACAGGGTTTGCGTTTGTGAATATTTTACTGCATTTGGGAGTGCCATGAGCGACCGCCAAGGGTCCGGTCATCAGACGGTCATCGACCGTGCCGACCACGGCGTTTCGCGCAAGGACATCAGCCCGAATGCCCTGCGGGTGCTCTACAAGCTCCGCGATGCCGGATTCGAGGCTTATATCGTCGGCGGCGCCGTCCGAGACCTGTTGATCGGCGGACACCCGAAGGACTTCGATGTGGCCACCAATGCCACGCCCGAGCAGGTGCGCGCGCAATTCCGCAATTGCCGTCTGATCGGACGCCGTTTCCGCCTGGCGCACATCATGTTCGGCCAGGAAATCATCGAGGTCGCGACCTTCCGCGCCTCCGGTGACGATGATACGGCGGTCGGCGACCGACAGGTGCATGAAGAGGGGCATTTGATCCGTGACAATGTTTACGGCACCCTGGAGGAAGATGCTTTCCGCCGTGATTTCACCGCCAACGCCCTGTACTACACAATCGAGGATTTCAGCGTGCGCGACATCGTCGGCGGTTACGCCGATGTGCAGGCGCGCATTCTCCGGCTGATCGGTGATCCGGTGACGCGTTACCGCGAGGATCCGGTCAGGATGCTGCGGGCCGTGCGTTTGGCCGCCAAGCTCGACTTCAGCATCCACGACAGTGCTGCCGCGCCGATTCCGGAACTGGCCGGCCTGTTGGCAAGCGCATCTTCGGCAAGGTTGTTCGATGAATGCCTGAAAATCTTCCTTGCCGGAAGCGCCGAAAAGAGTTTCCTGCTGTTGGAGGGTTTCGGTCTGCTCGACGTCCTGTTTCCCGATACCGCCAAAGCCCTGCAGACCAACCGAACTGGCGCCTTACGCGATATGCTTCTGCAGTCCCTGCGCCAGACCGATGCCCGCGTCAATGCCGATAAATCCGTTGCCCCGGGGTTCCTGTTCGCCTGCCTGCTGTGGCCGGCGTATTGCCGCGAGCTGGCGATTCTGCAGAACTCCGGTGCCGAACTGAGCGTGGCCCAGCAACGCGCCGCCGACCGCGTTACCCTGCGTCAGGTCGAGCGTGTCGCCATTCCGCGTCGGTTCTCCCAGCCGATGCATGAAATCTGGCAGTTGCAGACCCGCTTCGGCCAGCGCACCCGAAAGCGCGTATTCCGTCTGCTGGCACATCCGCGTTTCCGTGCAGCCTTCGATTTTCTGACACTGCGGGCCGCAGGCATTCCCGAGCTGGCCGAGGAACTCCAGTTCTGGGAACAGGCCCAAACCCTGGCACCGGAGCAGCTGGCGCAGATCATACCCGACCAAAGCAAATCCGGCGACGGCGAAAGCGCCCATGTGCCCCCCAAGCGCCGCCGACGGCGCAGTAAACCGAAAACCAACGACGGTTGAGACGTCTTGGCCGCACGCACGTTTATCGGATTGGGCGGCAATCTGGGCGATGTCGCTACATCGTTCCGTTCGGCAGCGGCTTCAATCGCGGCCTTGCCCGAGACCCATGTCATCACCGGTTCCGGTCTGTACGCCAGTCCAGCCTGGGGCGGGCTAGCGCAGCCGGATTACCTCAATGCCGTACTCGAAATCGACACCGGCCTGTCTGCCATCGCATTGCTTGAGGCATTGCTTGCCATTGAGCGCGCGCACGGCCGCGACCGCAGCGCGGCGCCACGGTGGGGTCCACGGCCCATCGACTGCGATATTCTGTTGTACGCAGATGCGATTATCGACAGCGAGCGCCTTCAGGTGCCGCATCCGCGCATGGCGGAGCGTGCATTCGTTCTGTTACCCTTGGCGGAAATTGCCCCAGACCTGAGCATTCCCGGCTTGGGTACATTGATGCCACTGCTCGACCGTATTTCCGAACAACCCATCCGGCGCCTCGCTGAAGGAATACCGAATGTACTCCAACTCCGCTGATCCGCCCCGCCGGCCCGCACGGACCGTTCCCGATCTGCGTCGGATGAAGATTGCAGGAGAGCGCATCGCCAGCTTGACCGCCTACGACGCCAGTTTCGCGCGCGCCATGGATGTGGCCGACATCGATGCCGTGTTGGTCGGTGATTCGCTCGGTATGGTTGTGCAGGGCGGGGCCAATACGGTTTCGGTCTCGGTCGCGGATATGCTTTATCACAGCAGGTGCGTGGCCAAGGGGCTGCAACAGGCCCTATTGATCGCCGCTTTTCTCGGGCGCACGCGCCTGATCGATAATCTCGAATTCAAAATCCCCTGAATAAGGAATCATGGCATGTGGAATGAACAGGATTGGCAGGCCTTGGCAGGACACGCACGGCGTTGCCGGCAGCGGCCGATAGCGGCGTTGATTGCCGCCGAACCGGAGCGGAACGCCGCTTTTGCCCGAAGGCTCGGCCCCTTGTATTGCAATTTTGCACGCCAGCATCTGGATGCCACGGCCCTGTCCGATATGCAGCGACGCCTCAAGGACTCCGGCATTCATACGCAGGTGCGCGCGCTGTTCGACGGAGTCCGCATCAACCGCAGCGAAGACCGTGCCGTGCTGCATACCGCCCTGCGCAGCGATTTGGGCTCGAGCCCTGAAGCGCGCGCGGCGCATGCCGCCGCGCAGGCTGCACTGGAGACCATGGAAGGCCTGGTCGTCCGGCTGAAAGCACAGGGCTTCACCGATATCCTCAGTGTCGGCATCGGCGGATCTGATCTCGGCCCGCGTCTGGTGCTGAACGCACTGACGGAATTCGGCAATGGCGGCTTCAATGTGCATTTCCTGAGTTCCGCCGATGGCATGTATCTGGACCGTTACATGGGCGCGCTGAACCCGGAAAAAACCGCAGTGCTGCTGGTCAGCAAAAGTTTCGGTACCCAGGAAACGCTGATCAACGGCGCGGCACTCAAGGCCTGGGTCGGTGATTCGGAACGGGTATTCGCCATTACCGCCAATGGCCAGCGCGCCGCAGCCTTCGATGTGCCGGCGCACAACATCCTGCCGATCTGGGATTGGGTCGGTGGCCGCTTCTCGGTGTGGTCGGCCGTCGCGTTTCCGGTGGTGCTTGGTTTGGGCATGCCGGTGTTCCGCGAATTCCTGCGCGGCGCCGCCGCCATGGATGCGCATTTTCTGGAAGTGCCGATCGAAGACAATCTGGTTTATTGGCAGGCCTTGATATCGGTCTGGAACCGCAATGCCATGGGTTACAGCACTCAGGGCATCATTCCCTACGATGAACGATTGGAACTGCTGCCGGCGCATCTGCAGCAGGTGATCATGGAAAGCCTCGGCAAATCGGTCACCGTCGACGGTGCGGATTGTACGCAGGCGACCAGCCCGGTGCTGATGGGGGCCAGCGGCAATCCCAGCCAGCACAGTTTTTTCCAGTATCTGCAGCAGGGCATCGGCACGGTGCCGCTGGACATTCTCGGTGTGATCCAGTCCGGCCACTGCCAGCCGACCAACCATCATTTCATTCTCGCCAATCTTCTGGCGCAGGCCGAATCACTGGCCAACGGCCAACCCAGCGACGATCCCCAGCGCCGCTATCCGGGCAACCGGCCTTCCACGGTGATGCTGCTGGACGAGCTTACCCCTTATGCGCTCGGCATGTTGCTGGCTCTTTATGAGCACAGCGTATTCGTGCAGTCTCAGATCTGGAGCATCAACGCCTTCGATCAATGGGGGGTTGAGCTCGGTAAAAACATCGCCACCGGATTGATGCCTTATGTCGAAGGCGAGCAGACCGATCTGTCGGGGGTCGATCCGGTGACCCGGGAGCTGATCGGCGTCATGCGCCGGAGCTGAGTTTCATTTCCAGCCGCTGCAATGCCCATTCCGCGTGTTCACGCACGATGGCATCGTCGTGGCTGCATTTCCCGCGCAGCGCCTCTCGGTGCGCCGGAGTCGGTTCGGCATTGCCCAACGCGACCGCCAGATTGCGCAGCCAGTTGATGTAACCGGTACGGCGTATAGCCGAACCTTCGGTGCGTTGCAGGAATTCGGTTTCGGACCATGCGAACAACTCCAGCAGACTGGTCTCATCCAGACGGTTCCGGGCCGCGAAATCGGGCTCGGCATGGACTTTGGCGAATTTATTCCAGGGACAGACCAGTTGACAGTCATCGCAGCCGAAGATGCGGTTGCCGATGGCTTCGCGGAATTCCTCGGGAATGCTGCCCTGATGCTCGATGGTCAGATAGCTGATGCAACGGCGGGCATCCAACCGGTTCGGCGCGATGATGGCGCCGGTCGGGCAGATGTCGATGCAGCGCGTGCAGGTTCCGCATTGTCCCTGCGGCGTCAATGCCGTTCCCGGCAACGTGAGGTCGGTATAGATTTCACCGAGGAAAAACCAGGATCCCTCGTCCTTGTCGATCAGGCAGGTATGTTTGCCGATCCAGCCCAGTCCCGCATTCCGGGCCAGCGCCCGCTCCAGCGACGGCGCCGAATCGACCAAAACCCGGTAGCCGAAGCGGCCGATTTCGGATTCGATGAACTGCGCCAGCCGTTTCAGACGATGGCGCATCAATTTGTGGTAATCACGGCCGAGGGCATAGCGGGCCACGTAGGCTTTATCGGAGGCGGCCAGTGTCGCCCATGCTTGTTCGGGGTCGGTGCCGTAATCCATGCGCACCGAAATCACCGAAAGCGTCCCGGGCTGCAGCAGTTCAGGGCGTGCGCGCATCTCGCCATGGCGCGCCATATAGTGCATTTGGCCGTGCTGGCCTTTGGCCAGCCAGTCCTGCAGATGGGCCTGATCCGCGTCCAAATCCGCGTTAGCGATGCCCAAGCCGGTGAATCCGAGCATCCGGCTGTGTGCCCTGATTTTATCCAGCAATGCCGAGGAATCCATCGGCTCAGTATAATGCCTGCATGACCAGCCCGGACTCTGACGCCATTCTCCTGCACAGCGCGACGCCTGAAACCACGGCAGCCGTTGCCGAAAGGCTGGCGGCCTGCTGCCCCGATGCGGCTGTGGTGTATCTCGAAGGCGAGCTCGGTGCAGGAAAGTCCGTATTTGCAAGGGGCTTTCTCAAGGCTCTGGGCGTCAGCGGTTCGATCAAAAGCCCGACCTATACCTTGATTGAAACCTACGCGCTTCAGGACGGACGCGATGCCGTCCACATGGATCTTTACCGTATCGCCGATCCGGATGAATTGGATTATTTGGCCTTGGATGCAGTCCTTGAGCGCCTGCGGGTCATGCTAGTCGAATGGCCCCAGCGCGGGGCAGCGCGGCTTCCAGCCGCAGATGTGATTGTTGCGCTCGCATTCGCTGGCAACGGGCGGGAAATGCAGATGCGGGCAATCACACCGCGCGGCGTTACATGGCTACGCGCCTTCGGGCAGTCGCCTTCCGCCGACGCAGCGGTTTGAATGGCAGTTAAACCACGGCGTGGCTGTGTATAATCAAATCTTGATTAAACTCGGTTGCAGTGCTTCAATTCCAGTATGCGTATTTCCCTGAACAGAATCCTGGGCTTGGTCGTGTTGGCATGTGCCGGACTCGCTTCCGCAGCCTCCGCCACCCAGGTGTCACAAATCCTCCTGCTGCAGGACGATACCGCGACCCGTGCTTTCGTTGAAGTCAGCCAGCAGAGTGCTTATAAGGTCTTCCTGCTGAAAACGCCGGACCGCGCGGTACTTGATATCGAAGGTGCCGAGTTCGCGCCGCAGTTCAAGCTGCCGGCAGCCAACGGCGTGGTGTTGGCTGTTCGGCAGGGAAAAACACCGACTGGTCTGCGCGTAGTGTTCGATCTTGCCCAGGGCGCCCAGCTCAAGGACCGCGTCGATCTTACCGGCGCAAAACCGCGCCTGATTCTTGAAATGATTCCGGCAGGGCCACCCACGGCATTACCAATGGCCAATGCGCCTCCGGCGCCTGAAACCAGTCCATCAGCGCACGCGCCGGATGTGGTGAAAAGCGAACCGCCGGCCAAAGCCATCGCTCCACCGGTCCAGGTGCCGGCCAAAACGGTGACGCCAAGCCAGGGTGTGCCCGGCCGCAGCAACGTTGGCTATGCGCTCATGGACGATGAAATCGTACAGATCGATATCGACAGCCGAGGCGACAAGCCGCGTACCACGGTGCAGCCGGCTTCCAATAAAACCTCGCCGCCGTTGCCGAACATCAAGCCGACACTGAACCCGACCCCGGCACAATCCAAAGTCCTGCCCCGGAAGGGTAAGACGGTGAGTGATGTGCTGGGCGCCTCGGCCCGCAAGCTGGTCATCGCAATCGATGCGGGGCACGGTGGCAAGGATCCCGGTGCTCTCGGGCCGAACGGAACCCGCGAGAAGGACATTACGCTGCGCGTGGCCAAGGAGCTGGCGGCGACCATCAATGCCGATCCGGGTATGCGCGCCGTCCTGATCCGGGATGACGATACTTTAGTGCAATTGCAGGAGCGCTATCAGCGCGCACGCCGTGCGCAGGCCGATCTGTTCGTTTCCATCCATGCCGATGCCGCACTCAATAATGCCGCCAGCGGCTCGTCGGTATTCGTATTGTCGACCAAGGGCGCTTCTTCCCAGGCGGCACGCTGGCTGGCGGATAAGGAAAATGCCGCTGATCTGGTCGGCGGCGTCAGTCTTGATGACAAGGACCGCAACCTGTCCGCCGTGCTGCTGGATCTTTCGCAGAGCGCCACCATGCGCATGAGCGAAGATGCGGCTGCCAATGTTCTGCGTTCGCTCAAGGAGCTTGGTAAAGCCCACAAAAAAGAAGTCGAGTACGCCAACTTCGTGGTGCTGCGTTCGCCGGATGTGCCCTCGATGTTGGTGGAAACCGGATTCATCACCAATCCCGAAGAAGAGCGCAAGCTGTCCGATCCCCGGCACCGCAAGCGCCTAGCCTTCGCCATTGCCCAGGGCGTCCGCGCCTTTTTCATCGAGCAACCGCTGCCGGGCACCTATTACGCGCGCAAGAGCAGCAATCCGGGCGAGGGTATCGCTGCCGCCGGCTCTGGAATCATCCCCTGAGGAAACCGCCGGACGACCTTGTATTCGGTACAATGAACGGCCATGCCGATCCAGAAACTTCCCGACGTCCTGATCAACCAAATTGCCGCCGGCGAGGTGGTCGAACGCCCGTTCTCAGTGGTCAAGGAGTTGGTCGAAAACGCGCTCGATGCCGGTTCGACTCGGGTCGACATCGATCTTGAGGAGGGCGGCATCCGCCTGATCCGCATCCGTGATGATGGCGACGGCATCGGACCGGAGGAGTTGCCCCTTGCCGTGCAACGGCATGCCACCAGCAAAATCACCAGTCTGGACGATCTCGAACAGGTCGCGACGCTGGGATTCCGTGGCGAGGCGCTGCCCTCCATCGCATCGGTGTCGCGTTTCAGCATCCGTTCCCGCAGGGCTGACGGGGAACACGGCGCGATGCTGGCGATCGAGGGCGGCAAACTGGGCGAAGTCCGCCCTGAAGCCCATCCCGTCGGCAGCACGATTGAGGTACGCGATCTGTTCTACAACGTGCCGGCACGTCGCAAGTTCCTGAAGACCGAGCGTACCGAGCTCAACCATATTGATGAGTGGCTCGGCGCGCTGGCATTGGCCAAACCCCAGATCGAATTGCGCGTCCGTCACAATGGCAAGGCCTTCAAGACCTACCGCGCGGTTGCCCGCGAGCAACGCATCCAGCGTATTGCCCAGGTACTTGGCGAGGCGTTCGCAGGACAGTGCCTTGAGGTGTCGGCCGAGCATCCGGAAATGCTCCTGAGCGGCTGGGTCGGACTGCCGACGGCGGCACGTTCCAGTCCGGATCAACAGTATTTCTTCGTCAACGGCCGAGCCGTGCGCGATAAGACCGTGGTGCATGCAGTCAAGCAGGCCTATGCCGATGTGCTGTACCACGGCCGTCATCCGGCGTTCGTACTTTTTCTCGACATCGATCCGATGCGGGTGGATGTCAATGTGCATCCGGCCAAGCATGAAGTCCGTTTCCGTGACGGCCGCAGCATCCATGACTTCATCTTCCGCAGCCTGCACCGGTTGATGGCCGATACCCGCGCCGGTGCACCGTCGCCGGATACGGCAGTGGCCGATGGCTTTTCTCAGCCAGCATCCTCCCTGCCACCCGCGCAGGGCGCCATGTCCTTGCCGGTGCACGAGCAGTTGGCCCATTACCGTACGATTTACGGCCAAAACCAAACGCAAGCGCCATCCGTGCCGATGCCGGAGACCGATCAGCAACGCGCACCGCCGCTGGGGTATGCCTTGGCGCAGTTGCATGGGATATTCATCCTGGCTCAGAATGATGCCGGTCTGGTGCTGGTCGATATGCATGCCGCGCATGAACGCATCACCTATGAGCAATTGAAAGCCGCACAGGGCGATGGTGGTATCCGGAGCCAGCCCTTGTTGGTGCCGGTAGCGGTGCCGCTGAGTGAAAACGAAGCCGCAGCCAGCGAAAGCCTGGCCAAGCCACTGCAGGAACTGGGCTTCGACGTGGTTCGGACCGGACCGCAATCAGTCAGTGTGCGCGCGGTGCCTTCATTGCTGGCCGATGTCGACGCGCGCCAGCTGTTTCTGGATGTGCTGTCCGAATTCCGCGAGTATGGCGCCTCCCGTCGTCTGCAGGAGGCGCAGAATGAGCTGTTATCCACCATGGCCTGTCATGGATCAGTGCGCGCCAACCGGCGTTTGAGCGTGCCGGAGATGAACGCGCTGTTGCGCGCCATGGAGGCCACCGAGCGTTCCGGACAGTGCAACCACGGCCGACCGACCTGGGTGCAGCTCAGCCGATCCGAATTAGACCGTTTATTCCTGAGGGGAAGATGATGCGTGCATACACCATGGTTTTGGCCGCGCTGTTGCTGGCCGGTTGCCAGCAGGCCCCGAGTCCGGAGCAATTGGCCAAGGAAAAAGCCGAAAAAATGAAACATTACAGTGAAGTCATGCAGTGGCGTACGGATCGCATCGCACGCTTGACCAAACCCGACGGCTGGCTGTCCTTGGTCGGGATGCATTGGCTGCCGAAGTCGGGAGTAACCCGGGTCGGTTCGGGCGAAGCCAACGGCACGCGTCTCACGGTCGGTCCGGACAAGCTCGGTCTGATTACGATCGATGAAGCAAAACAGGTCTGGTTGCAGCCGGAAAACGGCGTCGCACTCCGCATCGATGGCCAGCCCGCCACTGGCCGGACCAAGCTGGTCCCGGATACCCAGGGCACGGCTACGGTGGTCGGTTTCAATGACGGCAAAGCCAGTTTCATCGTAATCGAGCGCGGCGGCCGCTTGGCGCTGCGCGTGCGCGATGCCGAGGCGGAGACGCGGGTCAAATTCACCGGCATCGACTATTTCCCGGTGGATACCGCCTTCCGTTACACGGCGACCTTCACGCCGCATGATGCCGGACGTACCATCGACATCGTCAATATTCTCGGCATGGTCGAGCCGATGATGAATCCTGGAACGGTGACCTTCAGCGCCGGTGAACAGACCTTCACCCTGGAAACCATCGATGAGGGCGATCACCGATTGTTCCTGGTGTTCGCGGACCGCACTTCCGGCAAGGAAAGTTACGCCGCCGCCCGCTTCCTGTATGCCGAATACCCAGGGGCAGATGGCAAGACGGTCGTCGATTTCAACAAGGCCTACAATCCGCCCTGCGCCTTCACGGCATTCTCGACCTGTCCGATGCCACCACCGGAGAACCGGATGGATATGGCGGTAATTGCCGGTGAGAAAAAACCGCGCAAAATCACACCATGAGAAAAATCGCGATTTGGCTCGGGCTGACCTGTCTGGCTGCCGGTTGCGCATCGGGAACAGCGAGCACGCCAGCAATCTGGAAGGTCAGCGATGCCGATAACCGCGTTTATCTGCTCGGTTCCTTCCATGCTCTGAAAGCCGAGGATTATCCGCTATCAGAAAACGTGTTGAATGCCTATGCCGATGCCGAACGAATGGCTTTTGAAGTGGCGCCGCATGAACTGCAATCTCCCGACCTGGCGGCAAGAATGCAGCAGGCGGCGCTGTTACCGGCCGGACAGAATCTACAGGCGCTTCTGCCCGAAGCATCATGGCGCCGGCTGTCGGTCTGGAGCCAAACCAACCCGTCATTTCCCATCGCCAGTCTGAACCGGCTTGAACCTTGGTTTGTGGCGATACTTGTGGTCAATACCCGGGCAAAGGCGCAAGGCTTCGAGTCCGAACTTGGTGTAGACCGGCACTTCATGGCGGCGGCGCAGCCAGCGGCTAAACCGGCTATTGGACTGGAAAAAGCCAGCCAGCAAATCGACCTGTTTGATGGCATGCCACTTAAGGCGCAACAGCAGTTGTTGCAGGAGGCCCTGGAGGCCAATGTAGCGGACAATTCCCGCGATCTTGAGAAACTACGTCGCTTGTGGAAATCCGGCGATGTCAACGGTCTGCAACGCGAGACCGTCGCACGTATGCGTCGCGAGTATCCCGATCTTTACCAAAGCATAAACGTGGACCGTAACCATGCATGGTTGCCGCAGGTTCAAGCAATGCTCGATGATGAAGCAAGCGAAGACGCGATGGTTGTGGTCGGCGCGCTGCATTTGCTGGGTGATGACGGCCTCGTCCAGCTTTTACGGAAGAAGGGTTATCGTGTCGAACGCCTGAAGTAAGTCAGCGCGCAACGATGTCGATGCAATCGACCGGGCAGGGCGGAATGCACAGGTTGCAACCCGTGCACCATTCTGCAATAACGGTATGCATGCGTTTCGAAGCGCCGATGATGGCATCGACCGGACACGCCTGAATGCATTTGGTGCAGCCGATGCACTCGGCCTCGCGGATGATCACTACGCTTTCCGGCAGCACGGCTCCATGTTCCGGATTCAGGGATTTCGGGGCGACCCCGAGCAGCACTGCCAGTGCGCGGATTCCCTCATCCCCGCCGGGCGGGCACTGATTGATGTCGGCACGGCCCTCGGCGACGGCTTCGGCATAAGGCCGGCAGCCGGCATAATCGCATTGACCGCATTGGGTCTGCGGCAGCAGCGCGTTGATGTCGTCGGCCGTCGGCCTGTTTGGCATGCTTATTTGACCGGATGCCCGGGTTGCGCGCCGTCATCGGCATCGAGCAGGTACAGCCCGTCATCGCCCCCGGCCGAGAGAATCATGCCTTCGGAAACGCCGAAGCGCATCTTTCGCGGTGCCAGATTGGCGATGAATACCACCTTGCGGCCAATCAGTTTTTCCGGCTCACCGTAACTGCCGCGGATGCCCGAGAAGATCTGGCGTTGGCCGAGCGGCCCGGCATCGAGCAGGAAGCGTAGCAGTTTGTCGGAGCCGTCCACGAGACCGCATTCCAGCACCGTGCCAATACGCAGGTCGAGTTTGGCGAAATCGTCGATACCGATGGTGCCGGGTGTAGTTTCAGCAGCGGCCGCCTTTTTCGGTTCGGCGGCTTTAGCCGGTTTGGCATCGGCTGCAGGTGCGGCGGTGGTGGTGTCTTTGGAGGCGTCAATCATGGTTTGAATGTTCTTCGGGTCGATGCGGGTGAACAACGGGCTGTAGGCGGCGATGCGGTGGCCGAGCAACGGGGCGTTGAAATCGGCCCACTGTAGGATGGGGGCATTGAGGAACGCCTCGGCCTGCGTGGCAACCTGCGGCAGAATCGGCTTGAGTGCCACGGCCAGAACGCGGAAGAGATTGAGCGCCTGCGTGCATACGCCATGCAGCGCCCCGCTCTGATCGGGATCTTTGGCGAGCACCCACGGCTTCTGTTCGTCAATGTAGCGGTTGGCGATATCGGCCAAAGCCATGATCTGGCGCAGGGCCTGGGCGGTTTCACCTTCCAGATAGCTCTGCCGGATGGCCTTGAATTCGTTTTCGAACTGCGCATAGGTGGCGGCGTCGGGCAGGCTGTCCGTCAACAGGCCGTCGAAACGGGTGTTGATGAATCCGGCGCAGCGGCTGGCGATATTGACGAACTTGCCGACAATGTCGGCATTGACCTTGGCCACGAAATCATCGAGGTTCAGGTCGAGATCGGCCACGCCTGAACCGGATTTTCCGGCGAAATAGTAACGCAGGGCTTCCGGCTGAAGGCCGGCGTCCAGATAGCTGCGCGCCATCACGAAGGTGCCGCGCGATTTCGACATCTTGGCGCCGTTGACGGTCAGGTAGCCGTTCACGTGCAATTTGGTCGGTGCGCGCAGACCGGCGCCGTTCAGCACCGCCGGCCAGAACAGGCCGTGGAAGTTGACAATGTCCTTGCCCAGGAAGTGGTGCAGCTCGGTTTCGTTGTTCGCGTTGCGGGCTGCATCCAGAAATGCGTCGAAGTCGAGACCTTCGCGCTGGCACAGCGCCTGGAAGCTCGAGAGATAACCGATTGGTGCGTCCAGCCAGACATAGAAATACTTACCGGGTGCGCCGGGAATCGGGAAACCGAAGTAGGGCGCATCCCGCGAAATATCCCAGTCACGTAGGCCGCCGTCGGCGTCCAGCCATTCACGTAACTTGGTTTTGATGCCTTCGTGCGCGACATCACCCTGCAGCCAGTCGTTCAGGAATTGCGTGTAATCGCCGAGCTTGAAGAAATAGTGTTCGGATTCCTTCAAAACCGGTTTGGCACCGGATACCACCGAGACCGGATCGATCAGCTCGGTCGGGGCGTAGGTCGCGCCGCAGTTCTCGCAGTT
>Ga0315909_10005360_pt1 | contig 14780 bp, 9 predicted proteins | sample LakEriMetagenome_11_FD_203527 | JGI IMG/M metagenome (GOLD analysis project Ga0315909, IMG submission 203527) | Freshwater fungal communities from buoy surface, Lake Erie, Ohio, United States - Buoy 2 MA125 | ecosystem: Environmental > Aquatic > Freshwater > Lake | place: USA: Lake Erie, Ohio...
GTAAGCAAAGCAGAAACAGGACACTGTGTTGTAACGCTTATGCTTATTTCATCATTTGCAATTACAGATATGTCAACAAAGTTTATGCTATTTTCATCTTTGTTAAAAGATATAGAACCCGATGCAGAGACCAATCCTGAAGAAACAGGTGTCCCATTGTAAGTTGCTATAACCGTAAATTCACCTGTCGACAATGCAGGAACTTCATAGTCAATAGTAACAAGTCCTACTATTGGACCTAGCTCTACGCAATAATTTAAAGTTGCACCTGCAAGTACTGTAGTTGTTTGAGATATTCCGCAGTCTACACACTCTACTATACTAGGCAATAGGTTCTCATTAATAGTCAATACATACTCATTAAGATATGGGTCAAAACCTCCAAGCTTTTGAGTATTCATTGATTCAATAAATGTATCCCTAAAATAAGTCCTCATTCCACTCTCAGATACCACACGAAGTTGGTCATTGCTATATGAGTTTCCTTTTAATTGGATTACAGCACCACGCTTGACATCGGTGAAGTACCGGTCATATCCCCACTGAACATAACTCTCAGGGTTAAAACTAATGCCATACTTCTCAACCCTAGCTATTTGCGTACCCAAAACTTCAGGGACTGAAGTGATAGCACCACCTGCTGCAGAATCCGAAAGAAGGTTTTTACCTGCCAAGACGTAAGATATTTTATCTTCCTGTAAAACAAGTACATCTGTTTCACGACCGTCCATCTTGTAAATAGGTCCAAAAGAATCCTCAAGTGCTTTGTAGTTTATTAGTCCAATGTTAAACTCATTGAATCTATTGATGTTAGACTCGTCATTGTACGTTCCGCTGTACGTAATGTCAGCAAACCTGTCTGATTGCTTATAGTCTTGGGCAGCTACAGAAGTAACCCTGTTACCCAAGTTGAACGTCTTTCCAACAATCGAATCCCTAATCTTATAACTCTCAGCTCCGTTGCCAAAGCAGAAGCAATTAAAGAACTCAGTGTTTACAATTGCAGGAGTACCCGTTATTATATCTTGGTCTTGAACATTGCCACTATGATTACCATCAGCATCAATAGAAAATGATAAATCGTTCTCAAAGAATACATCAGGCAAAGCATCTGACGGCTCTGTCTCGAATATTAATGTGGTCTCTGCCCTAAATACTTCTACGTTAGCAATAATGGTTGACCTTCTTTTTGAAGCAGATAATACGCCCGTGCACCTTACTGTACCCGAAAGTAGAAGTTGCAATTGATTTGTTGCTCCGTTCCTATAGAACCTATAGTAGTTGGTATCTACAGCTGTTGGTATATCAAATACTGAAGATGCCAATGTAGATATGTAGGTATTGTTGATAACGCCACCGCCTGCACCAACATCTTGAACACCATCGTCAATCACTTGAGCGACATTGTCTCCATCCCACCAATCCTTCATGTTGTTATAAGTGGAAGAAGATATTAGTGTTTTTTCTAATGTGTATATTCTTTTCTCACACGCATTGTTACCGTCACCCGTACCAAGCCTTTGGAACTTAAATGATATTTTGATTCTGCTTCCTGCAGGTACGTCGTAGTCCACCCAAGCACTTGTAGCAGTATCAAACCTGTTCATTGGATACTGAGCTAACACAAACTCTCCGGGTGTATTCTCGTCAAACTGAAGAGTTCCGGGTGCAATGATTGAAAGTTCATCTTGAACAACAGCAAAGTTACTTGGATTAATTTTCATGTAAACTCCCGATGGAACAGGTATGTCAACAGCAGGGTCTAGTTCACTTGGTATAGTTATGAATCCTTCTGCCTTAGCTTCTTTCTCAAGGACTGTTGCGTAGACGCAACTATTTGTTGGACCGCTAGTATCAGCCTTAACAATCAATCTATCCCCCTGCTCAATCTTCCTAGCATTCTCTCCCTCAAGAAGGAAGAATGCATCGTTAGACAACGGGTCGTTAAAGAATACGCTGCTGTATATGGTATCGTAGTTTTCCTCGTCAGGCTTAATTACAAACTTATACCTAGTCGCCCAATAGGGAGCAATCTGTGTGCTTGGTATTGTAACTTGAATGCTGTTCTTGGTATCTGATGCTGAACATGGAACGCTTACAGTGTTGTTAGGACTAACCAATGCAGTTGATGACCTGTTAAAATCATCCATGTAAACTATACCAATCTCATACCCCCTGTTGCTATGAAGACTTCTTGGTGAGTTTATTCTTTGGTATGTAGCTTCTGCAAATACAACCTCATAGTACTCGTAAACACTCTGAACGGGAGTAGTAGTATTATCAACATACCTCATTGCCAAGAACTGAAACCCTATTAGCGTACTTGCAGGAGTGGTTATAATACCAATTCCTTGATTGCCGGCACTTATACCACTCTCATACTTAATAAGAGCATCTAAGTTGTTTGGTAAAGCGCAATTGATTTGGTCTGTAAATGTTGTACCATTACAAGCAGTAGCTATAGGTTGAATGTTTGCAACCGTTCCAACCATGTCTTGAAACTCAATGCTAGTTGCCATCTCGTACACAGATGTATATGTTGTAGGCAAAGAAAATGAGAATGTAGCTGAAATGTTTTCAGATGTTTCAGTTGGGAATGGAGCAATACCTGAGAATGAATTATGGTTAAGCCTTACCTCAAGCGTAACTGAAGAACCTTCGATGAGTTCTGAATCAGCTAAATCAAAGAAAACAACAGAGTTTGGTATTGTTTGAGGACCATTGAAAGTATAATTACCGCTTCCTGTTGTATCAGTAAGGGAAGTAGCGTCTATCAACTCACTTATTAAATTAGTGTTATACTCAAACTTTACAGCATTACCATACTTGTCAATCAAGTCATAACCTTCTACGTAGTTACCATACATCAACCTATTGCCCATAATTGTCTGAGCCTTGGCAAGAAGTGGTACATTATCGTAAAGCCTTAGCAATTCAGATTCGGGAAGAATTGTGAATATCTTGCTGTTGCTAAACGTATAGGTATACTCAGTATTGTCTGACAATCCTAAAATAGACTTGTCTAACTTTTCTATTATTCTAATTACATTACTCTGAGCTTCTTTAAATAGCAAGTCAATACCAACAACCAATGGACCGCCTGAATTGTATGTTACAATTGCAGAGTTTGCAGCATTAATCATACCCTCATTTAGGTAACTATTAATACTAAAATCAAATGGTTTAGGCAAGAATGCAGGTGCTGAGAACTGAGAAGTAGCTGAGTACTCATTGTCTTGGTATCGATACCTGTAAGCAAAACAGATGTACCTAGTCTGCATAAAAACATCCTGAGCACCAGTAGTTATGGGCTGAACAGCAGGAGACTCCATAGGAGGCTTCTTGATTACAAGAATAGACTCTTCACTGAATTGGTCTATGTTTGCTACAGGATTTGGGTAATTCCTTTTCCTATTAATAACTCTAGGAGGATTATAATCGTCAGTAAAAAATACAAGATTATCTACAATATCTACTCCCGTTATTAGATACTTCTCATTAAAGTTAAGGGTAGTGTTAATACCTCCTCCATCATCGATACTAATAACATGATACGTTAGTACATTGGTGTACACATTAAAAGAAACTATCATATCAAGCTTTCCTGTATCTCCAACGGGGAATGCTGTATCGTGAATAAACCAATAGATAGTCTCGTTGGCACTATCTTCTATTGCTCCAATACACCTTGCAGACGAACTAAGCGGAGTGCCGTCTATATATTTTATTTGGGTAAGGGCATCGTTACCTTTTACGTTTTCTATTACTCCAATTTCTGAGTTCTCGGTAGAACCCATGCGAATATTCATCGCATCAATGTATTCTCCATTGGGTACAAGGCGTTCATCAACCACCTTGTTCATCCTACCTGCTATGAAATTCCTTGTAATGTTTGCCATATTATTTGAGCCACTTATCCATTCCACGCAAATTCATTAGCAATCTGCCTGAATGTATGTTACTAATTCTTATTTTAGCATTTCTCAACAAAGAACTTTTTTCCTTTCTTGCCCTAGCAACCACATACTCTTGAACACCAAGCTTAGAATTTAGTATCTCATATTGAATATACGCATAAACATATTTCTCGAATAGTTTATTTACGCTAACATTTGCATCATTACCATTCTCCATACCATCAGAAATATACTCAAGTATAACAGATTGGTTATACATGTCTGAGTTGAAGTTGATTACACCCGTATTCTTATCAATAGCAAATGTCGGATTAAAGTTTGCTGTCTCAGTATTCAACCCATATCTCTCACCAAGAGTATACTCAAAATACCAAGTACCACCCGTGTCCCAACCATATTCACCATTGTACATACTTTGTGGATTGAGGTAAATACTTTTCTTTGTGCCCCTCAATCTTTGTAATTCAATCTCAGAGAACTCAGGAGACAACGCATTGCCATTTTGGTCAAACAATATCTTACCGGTTTGGTCTTGCAGGTATGCTAGTGAAGACAATATCTGAATGTTCTCGGTAAGTGGTCTAAGATAACCGTCCTTATATAGGTTTACCCTAACCCAATTTACATAATCAGATGGAAGAACATACCTAAGACCTTCGTCAACGGTAAGTTGTAGCATCTTAATCTCCTTAAACGCATCGTAGTTTAATTCTTGAATGGCACGTTTTGCGTGAAATAGAATCTTAAATCGCTCTGAGTTATTCACCAAAGAGTGATTACCGGAATACATCAACAAGAAATTATTTACTATATCATACAAGCTAACGTATTGGTACGAACCCCAATTTTCATCTTTAGGGTTTACTCCACCATTTTCGTAGTATTGATATTGAGAAATATATGCCATCTTTTATAGTTTATTATTTAGCAGTAAAGCTTGGTTCTTGCATTTGCTCTTGTGCCATTCCAAACTGAACAACCTCATTCTCTCTAATGGAGATACCACAGTATTGCAAAATTTTAAGAACTAATTTATACTCATCCTCTATAGGAACCTCAAAGTCTTGGTAATCGGGTTGTGATTGGTCAAATGCAGGAGTACCATTTAGCAGTGTAATGTATGTCCACTTAGGGTCTTTTGGATACCTAAAGTATTGTGCATCAACCTCACCGGGTAGATTTATGGTTGCCGGATACACAGTCATTATACTTCCTTCTTGCGTATATGCAGGATATGTTTCCGTTGGAGCAGTAAGCATTGAGTTAAGCAACATGGTTATCTTGCTATGATTGACTTTCTCAGCTTCTCCCTTATACACCCTACTCATACCCGATGCATCAAAACAAAGCACCTTATTAATCATATAATAATCAAATCCCGTTGTAGAGATTGAAGGCAAATAGTATTTGTTTGTTGCAGCTGTAACTTGGGTAAGAGATGATGTTTGTGAAAAAACCTCAATACATTCCTCTATTGTTTTTTTAGCATCAGCGTATGAACTACCCGACAGGCGAGCGTTCTCCATGTTTATCGTCTTGTTATATGCAGAGAAATATTCTTCAAACACTTCCATTTGTGCCTGCTTCGCATACAGATTAAAGTCTGAAGGAGAAATATAGCCGTAATTATTTTTGTTCAAAACGGACAAAACAGTATTCCTAACTGAATTAATCATCTGTTTATTTTTTACAAATATAATTAAAAAAAAGGAGGGTACAGAAGTACCCCCCGTCATTTAAACCTAACCAAAACACCGAGTTATTGTGGTATGTTATTTTCTAGCATTTTAAGGACATCAATACCGTCATCAGTCTTAAGGAACTGAGTAATGGTAGTATATGGGTCTTCCCCGTAAGGAACATTCAGCATCTTCTTCTTATTGGTTGCGGTATTAAACCACACTTCTTTCTTGCCATTCTTAAATACCAACAGCTTTTCCTCAAAGAATACATGGATATTGGACTGCAACTTAAGCATTGGGTCGCTTACTGCGTTAAGGAATCCCCTAGGGTCCCTCTTGGCATAAACAAGAATATCCCTCTTTAACTCAGCGGTGGTGTACCTAGATGGGTCTTTAGAGAATAACACCCTAGACATGGTCTCCAACTGCTCTATGCTCAATTGACGAGCTTCAACCAAGGCATCAACCTCTGCATTGAGTATCTCAACCTCTTGAGTTGCATCTTTTTCATTGTCAACTTCCACAAATGTCCTTCCATTCAAAGGATGGTAGAACAAAAACTGTTGAAGTGCAGGGTTGTTTCTAGGAACCCTAAGAAAACCATTCTCAAAAATAACCGGTTCCACAATTGCATTACCATCTTGCTCATCCTCAAAAGGAGTCTTTTGGTTGATTGCGTACCTGAGTGGTTTATTAATATTTTTTTCTTCATCAAACCAAAGAAGTGGATACCTCTTATTGTTTCTTGATGGAAGAGTATAGGAAAGCGGAGCCGCTTCTCCTTTCAGCTTGTAAATCTTATCTACTAACGCAGCATTCTTTTTCATTTGATATAATTTGATTTTTTAAAGAAAAGAAGGAGTGTCCTTAAAGACACTCCCCTTTTTTATTTTAACTATGAACCGTAGCGGAACAACACGAAGTTGTTAGCACCAAGGGTACATACGCAACGCTCAGAAAGGAAATTGACTTCCATTGCATCGAGGTCACTTGTTTGAGCACCACCGGCAGAACCAGTAATCCAAGACTTATACCTTCTGTCCTCAGTCTCAGATGCACGGTAACGTACATGGAGGAAAGGACGCTTAGCATTCTTGCCAAGGATTTGGTCGTAAACGGTAGTAGAACCTGCAGGAACCAAAAGTCCTGTTACAGTGCCTGAGGCAGAAGCTCCGGTTGGCAAACCACCACGCATGGTTGGGTCATTCAGGTACTTCCAATCAGACTTGTAGAAATCATAACCTCTGCGGAATCCTGTGAAACCAAGGTTAAGAGCCATTTCTTTGTCATTTTGGAACAGACCATAAGATGTACCACCTGCACCGTAGCTGTTCTGAGCAGCCAACATATCGTCAATGTCAAAGCTGAAGGCACGGTTAACGAAGATTACGTTCTCTTCGATAGAACCTTGCTTGTCAAGACGAGAGATGATTGCATCAAAGTCAGCCAAAGTTGTTGGGTTTCCACCGCCCCATACGTTACCACGGTCGTTAACAGCGTAGAAGATACCTTCTGAACCTTTGTTACCGTAGTCGGGGTTAAGACCTGCGTTAGCAACACCTGAACCTGACTCAGCAGGAACAGCCTCAATCATTGCAGTCTCAAGGTAGTCCTCAAAACGCAGACGAGTTTCGTGCTCACTCTTCAAATACCAAAGATATCCGGTAGCACCATTCTCAGTGGTTACTTCTACCCATCCAATCTGTGCCATGTCAGAACCGCTTACAGCGTATTTGTCCTTGATGATGATTGGAGAGTTGCTGAAGAATTCGTCTTGAGATTCCAAAGAACCAATCATTCCGATAGTTCCTTTCTTGAACTCAGAACCATAAATCCATACAGAAAGGACAGCTGTTCCGGAGAATGTTTGACCACCTGCTTCGTAGTATGCAACAACAAAAGTGTTTGCAGCTACGTTTACTGAAGTTACAATACCCTTGTTTGACAATCCTGTTGCATTGTCAGAGATGTAAACAGTTTGACCGGCACGGATTGCAATAGCTGTAACGCCTGCATCAGATACGGTAATTGTTGCTGAATCAGCAGCTGCTGCAGCACTTGAATCACAGTTTACATACTTGGTATGCAAACGACCTTGCTCAGCCCATTTAACCATGTCTGAGTTAGAAGGCATTTCAGCACCTACCATACGGAGGAAAGATGCTATAGTACGATTACCATAACGCTCAAACTCCTTCTCATAAGTATCAGGAAGATACTGATTCAAGAAGTTGAAGTTGGTAATATAGTTCGTGGACAATGGGACTTGCTCCGCACTTGGCTGAAGCTGAAAACCCGGAGTTGCTAAAACTGCCATTTTGTTTGTTTTTTAAATTATTAAACTTTTTTAATACTGCGGATTTTTAGACCCCTTCCGGAATCTTGGCTCACCGCCTTTACCTGCATTCCTCCTTTGTTGACAACTTCAGGTGCTCTACGCTCAGACATATTTATATTTTTTGTCTTACGCATAACATCCTCAGTGGCATCAGACATACCCTGCTCATAGAAGAACTTGGCAAATCTGTCGGGATTCATTGCAATAGACAAAGCCTTGTGGTATCCTACTGCATCCTTAATCAATCCGCTTTCATCCAAGTACTTGCTTATGAAGTTCATTGGGTTAGATTGCATGTTTTTTAATTCTGCAGGATTACCGGGAGAAAAAGTAACCTTCTTGTCATTTAGATTAAACTCAAAACCACTAAAGTCCTTACTAAAGACCTCGTCTGTTTTTTGCTCAAACCACTTTCGCTTCCTGTCGTTTTCCTCCTGTACAGTGTTTGCCTGTTTTATATACTGACGGTATGCCTCAAATTCTTCTTTTTCAGATTCAGAAACACCTGCACCACTTGACTCAAGTGGGAGTTTGTATTTCTCTTTCTGTTCATTAAAGAACTTTTTAGCTTCCGCTAAAGCTTTTTTCTTAGCGATTTTTACTTTTTTGATTGTAGAATCATCATCGATGTCCTCATCATATCTGTAATCATCCATCAAGGTTTCAATGTCATCTTCATCTAAACCATCTTGAGTTACAGAAAGGTATTCTTTAAGAATTTCGTCAGCAGGAATTGAATCGTAGTCCTTTCTCAATTTGACAAAGTCATCAAATCCTCTTCCTGTGTCCTTCTTAAATTTCATATAAGCAGCAACATCTTCAGGCATGTCTCCATTCTCCTTCCGTTCTGCCATCAACTCATCGAATGAATTGATTTGCTTATTGTATCGCTTTCCAATATATGAAAGAACTTGGTCTTCTGTTAGTTCAGAAGTTTCATTTGTGGGTTCAGCTGATAGATGCAAGTTTGTATTGTCAATAGTAACTGCATTATCTACCTGTCCATTAATTTCTTGCTCATGCTTTTCAAGTAACTCCTTCTCAACTTCCTGAACGCTCTTAACGTCAGAATTGTCAATTGCTCTTACAGTAAATTCCATTTGATATGATTTTGGTACAAATTTATACAAAAAATAAATACCTTTTTAACGAGGCTCAAATTCGCCCATGCTAAGACCATCCAATGAATCTTCGTTTGACTCAAAGTTTATTGGTGGGAGGTTATTTTTTCTTTGGTTTATTAGTTTTGATTGCTCAGTATTCTGCTTGCTAATTCGGGCATTCTTCTCTTTTTCCTTCTGAGTTTCCCTAGCACCCAATGCACTTTGCTGTATTCCGGCAAGTTGCATGTTGTAGCTAAACTCCTCTGCCATCAGCATCTTCTTAAGCTGAGCCTCAGCCTTTAGCTTCTCAATGTCAAAAGCAGCCTCAGATTGCTTAATCTGCATTTTAGATTGAGTCTCAGCCTGTATCTTAGCCATGTTTGTCTGAGCTGCCATCTCCTGAGACTTAAGCTGTTGCTGAGAAATCATAGCCTGCTGTTGCATTGCCATCTTTTCCTCTCTTTCCTGCTTCTTAATCCTCTTCATCTTAAGCAACTGATTTGCCAACTTGAGGTTCTTAATCTCACGGATGTCAATGGCATCTTCAAGATTTATGTCACCCTTTGACAAAGCTATTTGAATGTTCGCTTCAAGCTGAGCCTTCTGCTCTTCGTCAGGAGAAATCTCTATGAAAATACCAAAGTCATAAATATATAGGTCACTAATGTCATTAAGAATAGACACATTATACTTTCCTATCTTATTAGCAAAGTCGTCTCTGAAATCAGCATACTCAAGAATATCAGCGACTCTATACGTCAAAGCTTCTGCTAATGAACGATAAATGAACAATCCTCCTTCAAGGATATGCCTAGTGGCGGTATTTGAATTGAGTGCTGCTAGTTTCTGAACACCAACCAAAGAGTTCGGGTCGGGTGTAGAACCATCCCTAGCTTCGTTAAGTCCGGTTACAGACCTAATCATGTCAAGGTAGTGGTTGTAGTTTGCAATCAGCATCTGCGTCTTGCTAGCTCCTGAGTTAGAAGTAAGTTGTTGGATTGGAACCCTAGCATTATTGAAGTCACCATCTTGGGTATAGCTTCTACCAATAACACTACCCGTTTGGAAGTAAAGCCTAAGTGCATCCTCCGGATTATAGGCATTACCCGTTCCTAAGTCAACCTCGTTCAGACCATCCGCATCAATAAAGACACCATCAGGTACAGTACGGGCAATAACTTGCTGAAGCTTTAGGTGGGTAATCTGAATCAAGTCAGCAAAAGGAACCATCCTTCTGACCAATGACTCAATAACACCCTTGTACATCCTTGGTGCTACAGCTACGTAGTTTGGCAAAGCATGTTGACTAGCAGACTTTGGTCTTACCATGTTCTCTGCCAACTCCCACTTCAAAAGAATATTGGTTCCCATTACTAGGATACCGTTATACCATACATCTATGGTCTTCTCAATCTTCTCAAACTTACCCTCTTCCATCATCTCAACAGGAGGGTTAAACGTATCGTCCTTCTCTATTACCCTAGCACCACCGCCTTCAAGAATCTTCTTCTTGTAAACTATCTTCTTTGTGGACTTATAGTTGAAGTAGAGCAATGTACAAGTGTCCCTATAGAACAAACTATTCTCATAGAATTGGGCAACATTATAGTAGTTGTACCAACTCTGACTGTACATTGAAATCTCTTGAAGCTGCTCAGGAGTTAGACTTTGGTCTATCTTGAGAAGCTCAGTGATTGGGAGTGTCTTTATCTCCCCCCAATAGAAACAGTCTTGGAAAAATGGGTCCTCGGTATAACTATAGACAATGTTTGCAGGGTCTACGTAAGACACCTCAACTCCTGCACCGGGAAGAAACTCGTGTTTAGCAACACCAATACCAATAACGGTCAAGTCGTAGTCTATCCTTTTTCTAGTATCTTGGTAGTGATTCTCATCAAATATTGTATTGATAGCTTCCTCTTCTGCAATCTCTATTGCAGGCTTGTAGTTAAGCTGCATGTACAAAGACAACTCCTCATCTGTTTGAGGCAGCTCTTCAGGGTCCATCATAAATGGATTAACGCCCGTAGACTGTTGTATCGTAGTCAAAACATCTTTAGCAGCCATTTGACCTTCAACCATGTCTTGATACTTGCTCCTTTTTGCTTGAGACATTGCATCCTGCGCATACGCCTTAACCTTAAATAACCTGTCAGACATGCCATTAACAACAACATCCACAAACTTTGGAAGGATAGGAACGGGAGTCCAATCCAAGTTTAGATAAGACAGGTCTCCGTCAATAGCTAGTTCATTCTTATATTTCTGAACAGACTGCTCGCCTCTTGCATAAAGCCTCAGCCGATGAAAGTCTCTCCATTGGTTGTAATACCTACACTGATTACCGTCCTTCCTAAACCACTCATATTGGATGGCTTGACCTACTTGTAACCCAAATGCGTCAGATGCTTTCTCTGCATCAGACACAAATTGACTTGGGAAACCCGTAGCCGATATGTTAACTACTACATCTTTCATTTAATAATTTGACTTAAACTGCCGTTGTTGGTATACCTAGCGAAATTAATACTTATTTTTGACTCTTTTTTCTCCGGTAAATATACGTGCTTTTGGTTAGCCATAATAGCCAAGCCTGAACTAATGGAGGCATCAAACTTAGTTCTGTCGTTTATATCGAACTTTGCCCAATCCTCAAGAGTCCTAGTAAATGGCATGCTCCCAATCTCGTCATTGTCCCTGTACACACCGGTGACATCAATACCCAAGTACCTCTCAATATACGTCTCAATAGCTGATGCGTGTGCCTGCTTCACATCCTCAGATGTGTTAGGTATACCACCAAGCTCCCTCTCTGTCTTTGTAAGTTTTGAGTAATGCCTATCGGGTCTATTGAGGCAGAAGTTCCTATAACCCCTGTTCTTAAAATGGTATAGAAGCCTAGGCTTATTGTTCTCTATCAAGATTGGCATACCATAAAAGCAACATGCCATGAGTACCTCCTCAAAGAATATTTCAGCAGTCTGCGGACGAGCAATGTACTCTAGGAAGAATTCATTTACGGGAGCCTCATCCATGTGAAACTTGGTCATACCGTGAAGTGAACCATTTGACCCCCTGCCTCCAACCACCGCAGAAATGTCATAAGAGTCACAACCAAAATTACCAAGATGCTCATTACCGGGGAACTTCATATCACCCTTCTTCAGTACATTGTTCTGAAGCCTTGAATTTGGCATCCAACTTACCAAGAACCTACCCCTAGTGTCAGGAGTCCAAACAACCTTAGAGTCTTTCTCTCCATCCTTCCAATGGAATGACCCCTTTGTTAAGTGGTGTTCTTTAATAAGAGAGTCATTGTAGTCTATCTGTTGGTATATCTTGGTAAGGTTGAATATTGAAGACTTACTCTCATCCCTAAAAGCGTGGCTTTCAGTACGTGGAAACTGCCTATAGTATTCGTTAAGAGCGTCTGCGTCTCCTTTCAAAGATTCAACCTCAGCTTCCCAATAGTCTATAGCACCATTTGTCACCTTTCCACCATCAACTCCCAATATCGGAGCGTCCGGTTTTCTGAATACGGGCATGCCATGTATGTCAATGAACCCCTCCATGTTCCATTCCATTGGAATGAATAAGGAATACATTCCACTTTTGGTTTGACCATTGGCGTTTCTGCTATCAACCCTAGAGTCTTCGTATAGCTTCTTGTAGTTATCACCACCTTTACTAAGCGCATTTGAGGTAGACCCCATCATGCACTTACCAATTATCTTGCTACCCAACCTAAGACATGTCTTTGTTACACGCCAATTGTTTAAAATATTATTAGGTTTTATCCATTTTGCGCTCTCATCGTGCGCAAGAAAAAGTAGCTTTTCACCGTCATAACTATTCTCCTCAGTGTTCTTCCAATCTATTGTGGTATCAAGTCCATCAACACTACTATCAGCAGCGTTGTACATGTTCTTCTTTGTAATCTTTGAAGCAGGAACCCTATATGCAAGCTCAGTCTTAGGCTTGTCCATACCGTCCATGACGGGTTTGAAAAAGAATGGCAACCTGCTATTGATAGGAACAACTTTATCGGTGAACATCTTCTTGGCATCAGCACCCGTCTTTGATAGGATACCAACCCTTGCATCACGGGCAAGAGTACCTATGTTTACGCACTCTGATGATGACATGAATGAGAATCCTGAACGCCTTATCTTTAGATATATCATCCCAAAGCACCTAGGGTCAGCCTTGCATGCCTCCCAAAATATAAAGAATATTCTATTTGCTTCCCTAAAGTCGGGGTATCCAATGTCAATACTACACCATTGCAGATACATATAATGAGAACCTGTAATATAAGTCGGGACACCATTATTCATAAACCAAAAACCGCCATCCCTATAGTCAAACTCTTGCTCAATGTAATCAACCCACCTGTCCTTAAACTCTGATGGCATCTCATTCCATTGGAATATTGACTGAATTTTATCTAGCGTTTTGGGTAAATCAGTCCTTTGCCAATACTGCTCAGACTTTTTTTCGTGTCTTTGAAGACACTGTTTTGGGGCAAGTGGCAGTGCAATCTTAAGTCCTGATATTTCAATAATCTCTCCGATTTGCCCGGTCTTGGATATAATGACCATGTCATTCTGTTCATGATACCCATACTTCCACAAGCGTGTCATGTTCTTTTTTACAATGACGCTTTTAGGAATATAGTCCTCAAGTACCCTGTATATATTACTTTGACCTTCGTTCTGCAAATCCTTGTTTTGTATCTGTTTTACTTACACCTTTCTCTATTGAATCTAAATTCTCCCTCTCTTGCTCAATTCTGCTCAGTATCTCAAACGCATCAAAGATGGCTAACTTCTTAGCCGCTGCTGCATTCTTCATCTTATCTGCAGACACATCAGTATCCGAGTCAGTATTGATAATATCTTCCTCAGCTACTTTTACAAGATGGTTGACCGCCTTGTACCCTGCCTCAATTATCCTTAGCTTTATCTCTCTTGATTCTTTCATTTTTTCCTTTTAAGAAATATTACTTGAATCAATCTAGCATTGTTCTCTTCTCCAAAGTTCTCAAATATGTTCCTAGAATGAGGGATATTGGAGTCAAACATAACTGCCCTGTTAAATTTTGAATGAATGACACAAGCCGGTTTAGCATTGTCATCATATAGTGTAGTTCCGTCAGTGTCGGGATGATTACCACTCAAGTATAGAACCGCAGTAACATCTCCCATCATATCATCTTTATGTATGAAGTTGGGCTCTTCTTGATGCAGCGGAGACTTTCTGATAAAGTTCCATTTTATAAAATAATCAGAGAATAAGTCCTTTACGAACAAAGCAAACTCATCATCATGGTCTCTTGCCTGTATGTTCTTAAATACATTTACACCATCATAGATGTCCTCGAAGTCATTGTCTAAGATGTCTTTGACGTAATCTACCGGAGATTGAATAACATTGTCGAATAATAGTACATTCATAGTATAATGGTTATTTGGTGGTCAAACATTCTGTATAGTTTCTGTTCATCTACGGTAAACTCATACTCGCTGTCCGGCTTAAAGCAGACTAAGTCACCTGCTTTGACCCCTTGGGATGTGAGATAGGCATTTGGATATACCATCTCTCCCATAAGTGGTTCTTCTGAGAATGGTTTCTTAACGTATGAGTCTATTGCTTTTATAGGTTTAACAAAGCAGTACCTATCATGAGTGTTCCACGTGGAACCTTTTTTGTATAGGTAGAATTGTTCAGGTTCTATAAA
>Ga0315909_10005363_pt1 | contig 14778 bp, 18 predicted proteins | sample LakEriMetagenome_11_FD_203527 | JGI IMG/M metagenome (GOLD analysis project Ga0315909, IMG submission 203527) | Freshwater fungal communities from buoy surface, Lake Erie, Ohio, United States - Buoy 2 MA125 | ecosystem: Environmental > Aquatic > Freshwater > Lake | place: USA: Lake Erie, Ohio...
AGCAGATTGAGAACGGTAAGAAGGCTATAGAGAATCTTGTTCCAGACGTAGAGTGGGTTATACATGATACCAACGAGTCTATGACTGCTGCGACTGGGTCTCCTGACAGGGGTGCCTACATAATGACTAGAGACAAGGACGGCAACGTCAAGAAGGTCATACACATAAACAAGGCCAGCGCGGATGGTACCACAGTGGCTCACGAGGTTTTTCACGCTGTGTTGCTTGAGAAGGTATTGAATGATGCTGACGCTCAGGATCTTACGAGAAGAATGATGAAGGCGGTTGCAAAGACAGCCTCACCAGAACTAAAGAGACAGCTGGATGAGTTCGCTAGAAACTACGAGGAGAACATAAGAGACGAGGAGAAGCTAGCTCAGTTGATCGGTATACTTGCAAAGAACTACGACCAATTATCTCAACCAAACAAGACAATCATTAAGAAGTGGTTGGACAAGCTTGCCAAGATGTTTGGACTTAAGCCGTTCACAGATAACGAGGTGATAGACCTGCTAAACACAATCGCTGGAAAGACGGCCAAGGGTGAGGCTATAACTGAGGAGGATGTAATGATACTTGGAGACGGTAAAATAAATGTAAACAAGAACGTAGAGAGACAGAGCAAGTTTATAGACTCACTTGTATTCAATAGATTTCCAACAAACAAAAACACAAAGGTATTAGAGAACTTTGACATATCAAGTATAGATGGTCAGGTTGCAGCATCGACACTTTCTGACAAGTTAACTGCTGGAGAACTTAAAAAATACAAGACTGTAGGAGGAAAACAAGTACTTGAGTCTGTGTATACTTTTTTTGGTGGGATAGGATACCCAGAGGTTACAGGAAGGGTATGGGCCGCATCTAAGTTGAGTGGAGTAAAAAAGATTATAGACGACATGAAGGTCAGCTCTGATGGATACAGGTACTTAATACCTGCCGTAATGTCTAATGTGTCTCACATGTCAAATAAGAACATGACATCAATAACGATGGAGGTGTTCAAGGAGGCTATTAACAACAACGAGTTAAATAGGACTAAGTTTAAGGAGATAGTGTCTAAGGCATTTGATAATAAAAAAACAAGAGAATTTAAGGAAGGAGCACTAGAAGCTATATCTGGAAACATCTCTGGTAACAAGATGGCAGACAACTTAAGGGATTACATCTTGTCGAGTAAGATGACATTTGACTCTAGGAAGGACTTGTTACAGAGCATGGTTGGTAACCCAGAATCTGGAAACCCTAAGTTCTCTACAGTTGGCACGTTCTTGAGTCTAGCTAAGTCACTTTCAGATCCTATCGCGAAGGACGCAGATCTTCATCAGGTTCCTGTCATAATAAGAACAAAGGGGAACCTTACACCAGTAAAGACAGACAATAACGATGAGTTCTATCACGAGTCTTATGGATACCACATAGAGTCAGACCAAGAGATAGAGGTCCTGCACTTGGACGGAATATATAATCTAACAGATATAATTCCTGAGTTCACAAATGAAAATGGTAACACCGTGTCTACTGAAAAAGAATTGAAAGAAAAGGGCGCGATGGGATGGGACATAAAGAGAATACTTACAAACCTTGGCAGGACTCATGGTATATCTAAGTACTCCGCTAAGATTGTGTCAAAAAAACCTCAGGATGTAGCTGTAACAAAACGTTCTCAGAAGAGTGATGAAGGAATTAAGTTTGAGTCTAGAAGAAATAGTGAGTATGTAGTTAAAGACAATGGAGATGTTGTAGGTAGATTGAAGCTTACGAACAATAGAGACCTAGGTAAAGGATACCTAGAGGTTGATACGGCTGAACTTTTAGCTGATTATATTGGTAAGGGAATTGGTTCAGACCTATACAGGGCTGCCGCTAATAACTTAAAGAATGAAGATATAGTAATCACATCATCTAAATTTAGAACAGAAAAGTCTCAATCAATGTGGGAGAAGCTTGAGAAGGCTGGTGAGGCTATAAAGATATATAGCGACAACAAGTTGAAGAGAAGTGTATATGCGCTTGTAAGCCCAAAACAGGTAGAGGTTGAGGTAAGAAGATATCAAAAAGATGGGGTTACTGATTCAGATAATTTGAACGAGTCATTATTAAAAAAGACTGTTAAAAATCTTTCTGATGATGAAAGAAAAAATATAATAAAAAACATTAAAGAAAATGAATACTCTCCAAATAATACTGTAAAGGCATATAAGTTATTTAGAGTTAATGAAAAAGATAAAGGACAATTATTTCCTCTTTTTGTTAATGCAGATAAACCTGTTCCGTTTGGAACTTGGATAAAGGCAGCTATAGGTGAACAAGTAGAAAAAACTAAAACTGGAAATAAACAAGTAAAATCTAAACTAGGCCCACTTGCATTTAGACCAGGATGGCACTCTGGAGATATTCCAATTGCTACTCATATTGGAGATAAGGCTAACAGAGAAGATAAGGCTCCGTCTATAAGACCTTCTAATCAAGTATGGGCTGAGATAGAAGTTGCTAATGATTTTGATTGGCAAAAAGAAGCAACAGATAGAGCTGAAAAAACAAAGGATGGAAGAATAAATTTAAGAACTGCTCATATAACTGACAGATTACCTGACGCTGGATTTTATAAGTATAAAACAAACTCAAACATGACTGGATCGTGGTTGATATCTGGCGAGATGAAAGTCAATAAAATATTATCTGATGAAGAGGTTCTTTCTATAAACAAAAAAAATAATGCTTCCGATTTAATAAGAATAAATCCTTTTGAAGATGTAAAGTATGGATTTAACAAGGAAGGACTTCCTGTTGATAAAAAAACAAATGAAGAGAATATTATAGCTGAGTATTATAGAAATTCTGTAAGAAATAATAATACAAATGATGTTGTAAAATTAATAAATTCAAAATCAGGAAATATTGAAACCAAACGATCTCAACAATCTATAGGAGATTATGTCCGTATAGCAAGGGCTAACAAATTCTCAGATGTAGCAATCAGAAAGTTCTTAAAATCTAAGGGATTCTCTGACACAGATATAGATACAGCTATGTCTACTAGAACTACTGGAACTGGTAGACCATCTGTGAATGATATATACGATGAAAGTAAGAAGGCTATAGAGGATAGAAAGAAGAAAGCATCTATAAAAGACCTACTGCCTTACTTAAGGAAGTCACTGCTCGACAGACAGGCATACATAAAGAGACTGATCAATAAGATTGACAACAAGTCAGCCAAGAAGGCTTACGATCTATTAGTGACTAAGGCTGGTGCGTCTGCACTCGCCTCTGAAAGGTTTAAGCGTGCAGAGAAGAAGATATACGGTGGATTAAACTCTGACGAGATAACAATACTAGATAAGATAATCTATGCCAATAGGTTAATTTCCATTAACGAGAACAGAGCCAAGTTAGGTATGGAGCCGTACACTGGTAAGCGTGGTTACTCAATGGATGATGCAAGAAAAGACCTAGATGACTTCAAGGCTCTTCTAGGAGCAGATAAGTACAACGACTTAAGTAACAGGGCTACTGCATACTTCGATGTGTTCAAGACTAACCTTAAGAAGCTGTACGATTCTGGTAGAATTAATAAGGAGACTTACGATGAATTAATTAATACGGAGTACTCTCCAATAAAGACCATTAAGTATATTATAGGTGACAACCTAACAGTAGACGAGATAGACACACAGGCTAAGACACTAGGTATAGCTAGGAAGGATATAATGAAGCTTTCTGACAGTAACGAGAATGATATAATAATGGACTCAAAGTGGCTACTCGCTATGACTGTAAGTAGTGTGGAGGGTAGGGCGTTTGAGAACAATATGCTGAGAGAGTTCGACAGGGCTATAAAGGGAGCTACTCCAGAGGAGAAGAAGGCGTTTGAGGAATTTATACTTGATAACCCTGTCGTTGGTACTAAAAAGGACGGAGGATTTAAGTACAAGTATGACGATACTGAGCTTCCTCCTGGATTTGTTAAGGTTTCTTACTTTGACAACGGTAACAAGAGAGAGATTGTTATTAAGGACGAGTACGCAAAACAGCTGCTCGACGTAAAGAACAAGAATAAGGAACTGGAGACTATAGGTGCGCTAACTGGTACAAAGATACTTAGGTTCTTTGCGACTGGTGGTAACCCACTGTTTATAATTGGTAACACCGCAGTCGACTTCCAGAACATTGCGTTCTTCTCTGACGTTTACTCTAAGTTTAAGCCACTTGCTACGGTTCAGTTGATCAGAGACTACACCAAGAACTTCATCAAAAAGATCGTGGTATCAAACCAGTACAATAAGGTATTCAACGAGTACATAAACCACGGAGGTGCGTTAGACTATATGGCAAGCGACGGACTTAGAGCATTGGAATCTATGAATCCAATAAAGGGTGTGACTAAGGCTGCTCAGAGGGGTCTTATCGCGTACGGTAGAGCCATGGCCTTCCTTGGCGAGACTTCAGAGGTAGCGTTCAGGTTGTCTGTTTACGATAAGGTTAAGAACGACTCCATAAAAGAGTTCAAGAAAGAGAACAACAGAGAGCCGAACGAACAGGAGCTAGACGACATCATGTGGAAGGCTGCAAGGGAGTCTAGAGAGACGATGGACTTTAGTCAGGGTGGAGATGTTGCCAAGAATATAGATTCCGTGTTCCCTTACTTTAACGCTGCACTTCAGGGTATAAGAAGACCGATCGACTTCGCCAAGAAGGATCCTGTAGGATTCTCATCAAGCGTACTTCAGTACACCGTCATGGCTTCAAGTCTAGCAGCTGGTGCATTTGCTATGCTTATAAAGGCTGTCAGAGATGACGAGGATGATGACAAGAAGGCAAACAAGAAAATAATTGAGGCCCTTAATTCTTTGAGTGAGTACGAGAAGGCTAACTACCACATTATATTCACTGGTAACAAGAACAATGACGGTGAGTACGAGTACTACAGAGTTAAGAAGTTACCTGTTCTTTCTGTTATAAGTACGGTCGCAGAGCAACTAATATACAAGGCATTCTTCAACACTGAGGGTGTTGACTATGATATGGACTCAGAGGCTATGATGGAGGCTGTTAGTAAGTCTAACCCACTTCCAATAACCGTACAAGAGGTTTCCGCTAAGAATCCTGTCGCGTCTGGTCTTGTTAGCTACTGGGCCAACAAGGATACGTTCACTGGAGATAAGATATTCAGAGAGCCTAACAACAAGAAGATAAGTCCAGAGGCAGAGGGTATGTTTGATGATAAAGTTGATCAGATCTACAAAGACTTGGCACCTGGTTTTGGATTATCTCCAGCAAGGACTAAGGTGATGGTAGAGAAGGTTATAACAAGTGCAAACACTAATCCTACAATTCCTTTGATATACTCTGCATACGATGGTCTATTCAATAATAACGATGGTCTAGGTGCTGAGGTTCAAGATGCGATGTCAAATGTTGGAGAGGCGTTCGGTAAGAAGCTTGTAAGATACACAGACAAGAACATCATTAGATATAAGGAACAGGATAAGATGGAGTTGCAGGAAACTGTTATCGAGACTGACGTGTGGAAGAAGGAGCAGAAGGTCTACAATGAGATAAAGAGTAGGTACAAGGATGGAGATAATATGACCAACAAAGAATTATTCGATATTGTAGAAAAAAACTTTGATCCTATAGACCGAATCAAATACATTAAGAAGTACAATGCCTACATACACAATATGAACATAGATAAGTCTGTTCTGGACATTATATTTGAAGATGTTCCTGAGGTTCAGGCGATGAAGTTGAATCAGAGGTATGGTTCTGATTTAGGTGATGACGAGCTAAAGGAGTTAACAAAGGCTTCTGCGTCAGCAGGTAAGAGAGTAAATAATAAGGCCCTCTACATATACAATCAGAAGTACAAGAATAGAAAGGACTAAACAACAAAAGAGCCCCACGTGGGGCTCTTTATTTTACTTACTGTACTTTATTCTTACCTTCTCTGATATAGGTATTGCATCTCCACCCTCGTCTATTCTAACAAACTTCATCTCTGTAGATAGTATGATGGACTGAAGTCCTGAGTAGACGTTGTGAGATCTAGCCTCCATGTATATTGTGATCGATGTGTTCCCTACCTTAGACACGTCACCGTATATCTTTATTAGCTGACCTTCTTTCGCTGGCTTCTTGAACAGGCACTTGTCTATCATTACTGTCACCATCCTTGGAGTGTCGCAGGTCTGCATAGCGAATGCTGCGGCCGCTGCGTCCATCCATGCCAACAACTTACCTCCAAAAAGATTACCGTGAAATCCTAGGTCAGACTTCTTGATTGGGTGAGTTGATATTAGCTCCATATTGTTTATTCTACTAACTCGTATGTCTTTTCAAATATATCTGGCTTACATGGATAAAACTCTCCTTGTACTCCTTTAATAATCCAATCACCTATTGAAGCCTTCATATTACCTTCCAGAGTCTTAATTACTAAACCATCTTCTTTAAATTCAAAAATATCTTTACCTAACCCAAAAAGTTTTTGTATTGACACTAAAGTATAAATTTCTAGGTCTTCTAATTTAACAGCTTCAATTACGACTGGTTTTTTTCTATATTTCATAAAATTTGTTTTTAAATTAGTGTCCTCGATAGGACTCGAACCTACAACCTTTTCGTTATGAGCGAACTTCTCCACCAATTGAGATACGAGGACTGTTAATGGAAGGTCATTACCCACTTATCGCTGAATTTTGGTCGACATTCTAGCCCAGCTATTTGTTAAAACTATATTTTGATGTTGTGGCAGGATTCGATGCCTGCTTCTTTACTTCCAACTACATAGGAAGCAATATCTTACTTATAAACGACACAACTTATACATTGGTCAAGGGGCAGGACTCGAACCTACATATCACAGTACATTTTTCAGTACTGCGTGCCTCAATCCATTCAGCCACCCTTGACTTTGAGAGTTTTTTCACTGCAACTCACAAGCGTTCCCTATCCACAGAGACCATAGATTGCAAGTTTAATGTGGATGCAATACCACCTTAATCTACCAAGTCGTCGATGTCTATGTGGTAGTCCTGAAGTATAGAGTCAATGTGCTCCGCTACAAGGTTATACACGTCGTCAGCGTGGTCGCTATCGATCTGCTGTCTGCACTTCTTTATCATGTTTGTGCTTATCTCGAACAGTGCCATGGCCATGTCTCCAGACTTGATTATTCTCTTGAAGTCTTGGCTCTCATCCCTGTCGTTGAGGTTCCAAGTTAGTACCGCCTTTCCCATGACTATATTGCGTAGTAGAACACGTTAGGTACGCCCTTGCCGTTGTTCTCGGTTATAATGAATCCACTCTCTGACGTGTATCCCAGGCTCTCGCTGAAGAAGTTCCCCGTGAAGAACGATGGACAGTTGATCCGTCTGTGGTCCACTGCGTCGTCCTTTATTGTCTGGTACGAGTCTCTCTGGTTCACGTTCAGCTTCTGGATTATGCTGTGTAGGTGCCCCTCACAGATTAGGTTGTACACGCCCTGCATGCCGTAGTCCCAGCACAGCTGTTTGGTTGACTTCTTGCTTATAGGGTGGTGCCCGTGCGTAAGTATGTGGCATATTCCGTCCACGTAGTGAGTGATCACCAGTGGATTGAACTCAATCTTGTAACCTATAAGTTCAAGTCCCCAGCACACTAGATTGGCTGCGCCACCCTGTACGTCCTCCTTGTTGTCGGATGTGACCCTGTCGTGATTACCAGCCACGACCTTAACCTCACAAAGGTTGTTGATCCTTGATAGGAAGTTGTCGTGTAGTATCTTTACCACAAGCTTCACGGCCTCTGCTCCGACCATAGCCTTGTCTAGTCCCTTCCACGTGTTCTTGTGACTAAGACCAGTGAAGCTCTCGATCAGGTCGCCAAGTATGTGGATGTGTACCACAGAGTAGTCCCTCTTGTTCACCTCGTTAGCTGCGTCGAACAGCTTATTCGCTAGGATATCGATCGAGAAGTTCTTGGTTCTGATCAAGTTGTCTACGTAGGCACCTAGGTGAAGGTCAGCGAGCTTAACAACACCGACATAGTTTGACGCATTAGCGTTTGTCTTTGAAGTTAATTTCACGCTCTCTAGGCCCTCCTTTATCAGGTCCTTTAGTTCTTGCTCACTAACGTAAGATTCTTGCTCCAGGACGTTGCTAGCTATGTTGTAGTAAGGCGTACCAGTGTGTGTCACTAACTTGTAAGTCCTTGCCTGTTCAAATGGAATACCATAAGCCTGGCAGTACTCGTCGATGCTCATGATCGATCCGTCCTTCTTCTGTGCAGACATGGACACCTCTTGACTGTACTGTACAGTATCTGTCTTGGTCTCTGTCTGTGTGTTTATCACGTTTGAGAAGTGTCTTCTAACGGAGTCGCTGTATGGCAATCCATTCTCGTTGCACATGATGATGGATGCCTTTGTTATTGAAAGGCCCTCATCTACAAGAGATATTACCCTCTCGATCTGTTCGTTACTGTAGTTGCTTTTCATGCTTGTTCTTGATTATAGATCTGTAGACCTCGTTTACGAACTCTCTGTTCTGACCCCTGTTGTAGTAGAAGTTAATTACCCTTAGGATCCTCTGTAGTGGTGACTGTTTTTTCATATTTCTTTATTTTTTCGCAGTATATAACCGCATCCATTAATTCTTCCTGGAGGTGAGATATCCAGTCCATGAACGATAGGTCGTCCCTGTCCATTGTCGTGTTGTACTTCTTGATTCCCACGTCAGATCTTGTCTTGAACTTTTTTATCACGGATGATACAACGGTGTCCTGCTTGAACTCGCTGTCGAATATCTCCTGTGTCAGGTAGCTGTCCTTATCAAACACCAACGTCTGTGCGTCCACAACCTCCATGAGCTCTGGTCTTATCTTGCTGTGGTAGTACTTAGCGAACTCTAGTTCTTCTTTCTCCATTCTATTTCTTTTTTAATTATATTTATGTGCCAGTCTGGACCTCCAAGCTTTAGAACAGCCTTTAGCCAGTCGTCGTTCATATCGCATATCGCGGTCCACGATATAGGTTCCGTGCCGTCTATGCCGCGTCCACCCCTGTGGTGCTTCTTCCTTACGATCTCGAAGTCGTCGATGTCGTACACGTGCATGGACTTAACCTTGCTCATGTCCTTACCTCCGAACCTCTCGTATGCAAGACCTCCGTCCACCGTTGTCTCGTTAGGGCATCCGCACGTCTTGTAGTCGTGCCTGTGGTAGCTAACTATCTCCTCTCCGCACTCAAGACACTTGACCGCGTTGTATACAAGCTGTATCATTACGACTCCTCCCTTGTTGTTTGTTGAAGATCCCTGAGTACAGCCATAAGTTCAGTTACGCTCTTGCCTAAGTCCTTGTGGTCGTTGTCGTGAAGGGCCTCATAGATCCTGTCCGTGAGGTCATTTATTATCTTCATAGTTACGCTGATGTAGTCCATGTTGTTTTTTTCCAAAATTAGTGATGATTTTTTCCGTTAGTGGTGGATTTTTTCAACATTTTATCCCCTAAATACCTCCGTGAGGAAGCCAAAGCTCTCCAGCTCCTTGAGACGGTACTCCTGTAGTGTTGATAACTTTCCATTAGGCGTCTTAATCTCAGAGAATAGTACAGGTACACCTCTAGGTATACATATAAGATCAGGTATTCCATTCTTGTTGGTTTTAATTGTTTTTATCACGTAGTATCCCTCGGCCTCGAGCTGTTTTATTCTCTTGGCCTGTATCTGTTGCTCTGTCATATATTGAAATCTTTTTTGAAGTGACTAAGTGTGTACGACTTCTTGTTGATTACAGACTTGTATATCTGATCCTCGATCCCTCCCTCTGAGAATACCCAGTAGATATCGTTGAACTTACGATCCATTGTCGTCATTCGATCGCGAGCCTGCCAGTAGCTTGTGGCCGAGAAGTCTATGTTGTAGAAGACGATGTAGTCCGCATTCCTTAGGCTTATCCCCTCGCGTCCAGAGACGATCTGAAGTGCTATGTTCTTTGATGTTTCGTTGAACTCGTCGATGTTATTTGTCAAGTTTTTTGCGTCAAATACTTGACACAATGCGTTGTACTCCTCCTTGAACTTGTAGAATATTCCTATCTTGTTCTTGGAGAACCTGTCCCGTATAAACTCAGCCTTCGACGTGTCTATCACCATCGATTCTCCAGACTCAAACTTGACGGTACCTGAGTACATCTGGTGCAGCTTCTGCATGAGCTTCACCGACGTGTCGGCAAGTATCACCTGGTCCTTACCCTCCAGGACTAGGTCCCTCTTGAGCTTGTTGCACATGGCGATGGTGCTGTCCTTCATCTTGACCCTGAGCACGTGCTCAGAGATCTCAGAGACAAAGCCAGCCTGCTCCTGCGTGTACGTGATCATGTACTCTCTTATCACACTCATCACTTTTTCTTGGTCTGCGTCAGAGTAGTCGTTGACCGTGCCGTGACTGAGTCTTATTTGTCTAACTCTCACGTACTCGTTGGCCCACTTGTAGAAACTTGACTCCTTGAATGGAGATTTATCTGATACCCAAAACTGGTGATAGAGCTGTGAATAACTCTCAGGACTTGGCGTTCCAGATAGGTATATGTGTGGGAGTTTTCCGTACATCTTCTTGAATATCTTGGTATACTTACCAGCCTTAGGAAATCCTCCAAACCTGTGGTGCTCATCGTGTATTACAAGGTCGAACTTGAGGTTGATCTTGTGCATAGACTCGTCGTTTATTACGTGTAGGTTGAAGTCCTTATCGTATCCCATGCTGATGTAGTCAGACTCTATTGATGAGATTGCCTTCTTCTTTGTAAGGAACAGAACATCCTTGGCACTAAATTTCTTGGCGGTCTCAAGCGACGTGATTGTCTTTCCAGTCCTCACCTGCATGCTTAGGTACACTATTCCCTTGGACTTGAGTATACCTGCCGCGTTTGAAGATATCTCTACCTGGTAGTCACGCAGTTTCATATACTATCCTTTGTGAAGACCTGGAACTTATTCTCGTTGTCGTCGATTAGTCTGAACAGTAAGTGTAATTTATTAAACTCGTGATAATCTAATTGTTTTTCACCAACTTTAATTCCATTTCCTGTATCTATTACCTCCAGTGCCAGTGTCGATCTTGTTGCTATACTCCAGTTGTCTGTGTCTGAGTAGTACAGCGAGTGAACGTACTCACCTTTATCGTTACACGTCAGGTCGTAGTCGTACTCGTACTCGTTGTTTACTAGTAGGTGTCTCATTCCTTGTCTTCGTCTTTTAGTTTTTCTTGAATCTTGTCTATACAGCTGTCGCAGAACAGGTCATCTGTCATTCCAGTGGAGATGATTACACTGCACTCGTTGCACAGTGTGGCACCAGTCCCGTTGTTAAACTTATGGATTGGCTTGTATCCTGACCTAAGCCGCATGAGTACTTGGTTTCGTGTTTGTCTCATAGCTTCTCTATTTCGTTTTTAACTTCCATCCAGTACGGGTTATTTATAACTCGCATACCATCTCTTTCTTCTGTTTCAGATAGTAGTTCATCCACCGCTATTAAGGCGCATTGTTTGGCCCTATCTAAACAGTCCTCTTGCCCTAACTTCCATTGAACGCTGGGATAGAATTTGTATACTAAATCTTTAGCTTTTTCTTTTGCACTACTCATAATTCTTTTTTATAGATTTCTAATAGTTCTTTTGTTGTATAAGTGTCATCATACTTACTTTTAGCGTGAAGCATCTCTCCATAAATATTTCTATTTTTATCATGATACTTACTACAAAACTCTGCAAATCCAATAGCAAATTCTTCTGCTATTTCAGCAGCAATGTTTACATCCACTTCTGTCTTCTCATCTGATAGATGACCAGTTAAGCTGTGTCTAAGTTTTTCTTTTAGTGTCATAGCTTATTTTTTTTAATGTAATCAATCAACATATCGTAATAGTCCGAAGCTCCAATTATACACTGAACCTCTGTAAGGCTAAGGCATGGCTTGTATTTTAATATAAACTCTTCAGCCTCTTCTCTTGTATTAAATGTTGAACCATGTGTTGGAGTATAATCAATCGAATAAGGTTTCCATGCAACAAAGAATCCACAACTCCTTTCATAAACAACCCACAATACAATGTCTTTAATCTCTTCCCAGTACTCAGGGTTATTTTCAACGTGATCATTAAATACACAGATACGTCTATCTCCACTTCTATAAAAATAACTAGAACTAGATCTTAATTCTTTCTCTACTATAGTTCCCAACTCTGGAGAGCCAGGGTACTCCTTTATTAATTTGAATTTTCTCATAACCCTTTTTCTTTTTTATATATTTCTAATATTTCACTCATATCAAGATAGTCTGTTCTTTCTCCTCTCCAATATTTTCTACCATGATACCAAAACCATTTTGCAAACTCAATAGCATATTCATCAGCTATTTTTTCACATTCTTCTTGATATTCTAATATAGGTACTTCTTCAGGTAAGTAACCAACTACATCATCTTGAGTGTATCTAATTACATATGGCTCAAACTTTTCTCTTAGTTTCATAGTACTACCATCTTTGAGTTTAAGTTTACAAACGCCTCCAGCTTCATCACCAGCACGTCGTATGACGGCCTGTCTCTATGCTCCAAAAGTAATTCATTTAGATCATTTATAATACTAAAGTCGTACTTTTTTACGTCACTTGTCTCGATCTTTTTCTGTAACCTATCCTCCAGGTTTCTTATAACATCCTTCAGGTACTTCACTTGAGACTCCTCGACGTACTTGTCTAGCTCGTGCTCATCTTTAATAAAGAACGCTTCAAATATCCTGTCCTTTACCTTAGCAAGTAACGGGTTGTACCTCTCAAATATTGGGTACATCTTTATCCCGTGCAGTACGGTCGCGTGGTTCTTACCTACAGTATCACCGATACATCTGAGCGGCATCTTCGGGTCAAGTCTCCTCATTATGTAGAAGTACATGTTCCTGTACTCCACAAACTCTCTCAGTCTGCACTTCTTTTTAACGTCTACACCAGACTCCTTAAAAATTATATCTATAACCTTATTGTTTAAATCCTTCATGTCTTTGTCTTAAATATTTATATACGTTTGGCACCTCTAGCTGTGCCTTCTCTTGTGACTTGTGGTACACATTGCCCACAACCTCCTTACTCTTGAACCACATCTTTTTCTCTGGGTCGTAGTAGTTGTCCTTACCGCACGACGATATGCCTCCGTGCCTCACGCAGATGCGTGCACCAGGACCATCAGGCTTGATGTAAACCTGATAGTCGTTGTCTATGCACCACTTGGCATCAGAATAGGAGCTCCACATCTGGCGTCGGTTTTTCTAACTTGTTGTCCGTGAATCGTATCCATCTACCTATCCTGTCCCTGCCCTCTATAGGCTGGACGTTGTACATGTACAGGCTGTATGATATGAGCCACTTATAGAACGTTGTCCTGGATATGGTCATCTTAGCCTTAGGCCCGAAGTCTGGGTTGTCCTCTACGAAGTCGTCGTACAGCTGGTGCTTGTACAAGAACTCATCCTTCTTCAACTTGTCGTCTATGGTGTTGTTGCCTATCAGGCCGCACCACTCGATGAACTCATGGCACGTCTCTGCGGATAGCTTACGTATACCAAGGTTGACGAACGTGCTCTTGATGAGTCCAGTGTTCATGTACGACTGAAGATTGTGTATCATGTAATTGTCGAACCTGCACCACTCGTCGTCGTCCCACTCGCTGAACAGCAGCCTTCCGAACTCAACCTGCGGTGTAAACTCCTTGGTGTAGAACTGCTTGAACTCAAGCTCCCACTTACGTCTCTCGAACGAGTTCCCCTTGCCCTTGATGGCGTAGTTGGTCGTGATGATGATCTTTGGAGACTTGCTGAACGGGATGTGTATCGCGTCCTTGTTCTTTCTCTCAAGTGTTATACCCTCCGTGATGACAGAGAACAGCCTCTCGAAGTTGAAATGCTTCTTCACGTCGTCGAACGCAAGTATCTGTGTGTCAACTGATAACGTCTGATAAGGGAACGAACTATCGAAGTTGAACACCTTACCATCTATGAAGCACAGCTTCTTCATCTGAGACACTCCGTTCACGAACAGGCCCTTACCAGTACCACCCTCAGGGTTGTCTGTTATGACCTCGTCGTTTAGAATCACGGCTGGGCAGTAGGACAGGTTCTTGTACCCGTGCAGCAGGAATCCTATCGTGCTCTCCATCGACATGATTCTGTTGGCGTCCTCTCCAGATATGTTGGAGATGAACGTCTTGTAGTCGCAGTCCATGATGTCGCAGATGTTGAACTCCCTGTCTATCACCTGGTCGTTCCATATGTAACCGCCAAGGTCGATGTAGTCGATTATCTCAATGTCAGTCTTGGTCACCTTCACAGCGCAGTTCTTGTAGTACAGGTAAGCTGAGTTCTTGGTGTCCTCCATGAAGTACACGTCGACAGACGAAAGCAGCGACAGGAAGTCATCCTTGAAGTACCGAGTCTTGTCAGCGAAGTAGTTGTAGATCGTCATGTCGTCTATCTTATCCAAATAGTTAAGCACGAAGTCCTTTATCTCCTCATCTGACGTGTGGTTGATTAGGTTGTTTGTCACGCGCACAAATATAAAGCTCTTGCCTCCGTCTGGAAGGTACTTATAGAACCCATTGTCCTCCAAGAACTGTCTGAACAGGTAGTGCACGATGTTGATTGCACCCTTGTCAGACTTGGTCCAGAACTTCACGTCCTCGTCCTCGATGGTTGTAATGATGTTGTCTATAACGTCAGGAGATATACTCTGGTCAAGTAGGTCGT
>Ga0315909_10005366_pt1 | contig 14772 bp, 5 predicted proteins | sample LakEriMetagenome_11_FD_203527 | JGI IMG/M metagenome (GOLD analysis project Ga0315909, IMG submission 203527) | Freshwater fungal communities from buoy surface, Lake Erie, Ohio, United States - Buoy 2 MA125 | ecosystem: Environmental > Aquatic > Freshwater > Lake | place: USA: Lake Erie, Ohio...
AGGCTGCGATCACGCAGGCCACTGGTGGCGCGCCGATGTCACTGCCTGCTCCAGCAGGCATGCCGCCAGTCACGCCCGCTGGCGGCTCCGGCCTGCTGGCCAAGGTAATGTCCAGCCAATACACCGCACCGGCCCTCATCAGCGGCGGCACTCAGCTCATCGGCGGCGCCATGCAGGGCTACGGCGCGCAGAAGCAGCAAGAGCGCCAAGAACAGATGGCGGAGGATCAGAAGGCCTCCTACAACCGCAACATCGGCACACGCCTCTGGGGCTGAAAGGAATCATCATGGCAGGACTGATCAAAGACCAGATGGCGCCGTCGTCGGAAGTGGACGACGCAATGCAGCAGCCGCCGGCGCCAGGGCCGCAGGACATGCAGGCCCAGCAGCAGGGCCAGGAGCCCGCAGAAGAGGGCGTTGACCCCGAGTCGGACCCTGGGTATCAGCAGGCCGCTCAGTTCGCCATGGAGGCCCTGTACAAGAACAAGGCAGCCAAGGACATCGCGAAGTCCATCAAGACTGCGCGTGACCCGGTAGAGGCGCTGGCCAACACCGCCTACGAGATCATCACCATCACCGACGAGAAGACGAACGGCGCGGTGCCTGACGAGATGCTGGCCGCCTTTGCGACCTTCGTGCTTGAGGAGGTGGCTGAGATCGCCGAGGCGGCCAACGTCCCTCTGCAGCCGTCCGACGTGGCGATGGCCCTGAAGCAGATGATCCTGCGCTTCCTGGGCGAGCAGGGCGTGGACACGACGCAACTGCAGCAGGCCATGGACCAGGTCGACCCTGAGGAGTTCAACCGCATGGCGGCCGGCGAGGAGCAGGCGCCGGAGGAGATGCCAGCATGAGCGGACTGATCTGGGCCGGGATCGGCAAAGGCATCGCAGATGCCGGGACCACCTTTGGCAGCTACATGCTGAAGGACATCGAGGACCAGCGCAGGCGCGAAGACGAGGCGCGGCGCGAAGCCAACGCCATCAAGCGGGCGGAAGAGTCGACTCGCATCAAAGAGGAGAGCGACGCCAGGAAAGCTGAAGAGCTTAAGCAGCGCGTGATCAAAGAGACCGCGCAGGCTCAGCAGCGCGCCACTGAGATCGGGACCGAGCGCGCTGGCCGCCGAGGCGCTCAGCTCGAAGCAGATGCCGCGGCCGCCTCGACCAAGCTCGGCGAGCTGGCGGCTATGGCGGGCGAGCCGATCAACACGTTTGGCAAGGAGCAAGTGCTTGAGCAGATCCGCAAGGATCCGGCGCTGCGCGAGAGCTTCCGCAAGCAGGGCCTGATTACTGGCGCGGCCGAGGCGACTAGGGATGCGCGACTCGAGCGAGCCGACGATCTTCTTCGGGCCGCTCGCGAGATCGGCGCGCACTCGTCTGTGCTGGATGCGTACACGAAAGATCGCGCCGACACTCTTCGCGAGATCGCTGAAGAGAACAAGGAAACGCAGCGCAAGGCTGATCAGGCGGCCACCAATCTCAGGCTGGAACAGCAAGGCAGGAAGACGGACGCTCTGATTCAGTACCTTGGAGTCAAGGGCGACGTGGCCGATCGCAATGCCGAGACCGCAGAGCAGCGCGAGGCGCGGCTGGCGAAGGGCGGCGGCAAGACGGCGAGCAGCGGTGGTCAGCCTAGTCTGAAAAACATGACACCGGAGCGACTCTCGGCGGAAGCAGACATACTGCGCAAGGCGGCAGACAAAGCAGGCGGAGAGCGCAAGCAGAAACTTGAAGCTCAGTTTGACGAGGTAATTGCCGAGATGGCGCGTCGTCGGAAAGAATCTCCTGGCGCAGCTCCGGCTCCAGCGCCGGGGGCAAGCAAGTCCGCTTCGACGACGAAGAACTACAGCAATCTCTGGAAGTAAAGCATGGCAAAGAAGTGGTCTGACGTAGCGGCAAGCGCCGCATTCCAGGCCCTCTCGTTCGAGGAACAAGAGGAAGCGCGCCGCCAGTACTTTGAGCAGATCATTGCTCCTCAGGTGCCGGAGGAGGATGTTGCGCTTGCGCGAGACCAGTTCTTTGCCGACACGACGCGCAGCGCCGGCGGCGGCCGCGGGTTCATCAACCCGCCGATGGCCTACGAACGCCAGCCTGAGCGCCGCATCACGCCGCCTCCTGCGCCCGCGACGGACTACTCCGACATGGCCACGGCCATGCAGGGCACGCCTACAAGCGGTCCGCTTATTCGCGGCGTGATGGATCGGCCGGGTGAAGTGCCTCGCACGCCCGGGTTCGATCCGATGCTGAACCAGGACTATGTGGCCAGCGTTCGGCGCGACATCATTGGTAAGGCCGCGCCTGAAGACCGCATGGGTTTGCTGACCACCCTAGCCGAAAATCGCACAGACGTGCTGGGCCGGGCGGCGCGTCAGATCCTGGCTGAGGCGCAGGCAGAAAACAAGCGCATCAGCCTGGACCAAGAGGGACGCGCTCAGCGGCTGCTGGATGCCCCGCGTGGCCCCGGCAACCTGCCGCCGCCCAGGCCTGGTGCCGGCGTGGCGCCGCCTGTTTCAATTCCTGATGTGACGCCTGGGTTTGGCGACATCATGGATGGCCGCTCAGCCAAGCAGATTGCAGAGCGCCGCATGCTGGCGCAGGGCGTGCGTGTCGCCGATGAAGGCATGCGCATGGACGAGGCCAACAGGGTCGTCAACCTGGATCGCGACCGAACGGTTGGGGAGTACCTGGGTGACCTGGGTGTTCGGCTTGAGCAGGGCGGCATCATGGCCCGCCAAGTCATTGCCAATACGATCGACCCGACAAGCCAATGGGCGGCAGAGCTGGCCCAGAAGATGAAGGCCTCGCAGGAGGCCATCTCCGCGCCTGAGCAGTACCGTGCCCAGCAGTTTGCGTCCAAGCTGGCGCAGCAGCCCAACGAGTGGGCCAAGGGCGCTGTCATGCTGGCAGAGTTCGTGACCAACCCGACGATCGCGGTCGAGGAGGTTGTCCGTCAGGCCCCGCTGATGGGCGCCATGATCGCGGCCACCGTGTTCGGCGGCGGCGTGGGGGGCCTAGTGGTGCGTGGCGCGGCAGCAGTCGCGCCCAGGGTCGCACTTGCAGACGCCATATCTGGAGGGATGGTGTCTGCGACTGGGCGCGCAGTGGGCGCAACTGCCACCGCTCGCGGAGCGGCCGGGGTTGCTGCGGGAGGCGATGCGGCAGGGCAGGTCTACGAGGAGTTGACCAGCAAGAAGAACCAATGGCTGATGGAGGACAACCCCGACGTCAAGCGATTGATGTCGGAAGGCAAGACGTTTGAAGAGGCGCGCAATGAGGTGGCGCTGACCAAGGCGCGACTGGCCCAAAGCATTGCCGCAACGGGCGGCGTGATCTTTGGTGCTGCTGGCTTTGAGGGCCTGCTGGCCAAGAAGATAGCGGGGCAGGCTGCGACAGGATCCGCTAAGCGCGCCGCCACGGTGGAGCTCACGACGGAGCTTGCAGACGAACTGACCACGCTGGGGGCGTCCAACTTCGCCATCGGGCAGGTTGACCCCAACCGCAAGCTGACGCAGGACTTCGGCCAGACCGCCGCAACCACTGTTGTGACGACTGCTCCCCTGGCTGGTGCCTCTGCGTACATGTCTCGCAAGCAGCTTGGTGATCAGGGGGCTGTTGACGCTGGCATTGACGCCGTCACCCGTGCGGTGATGGACCCGCAGAACTATCTGGCAGAGACGATCACGCCGCGGGAGACCGCCCGCGGCATGGCTGACATTGGACCCTCAGCACCGCCTCGGATTGCCAACTTCACCCCCACCGACTCGCCGACCAAGCAAGCCGGCCTGGTGGACATCGTGGTGCCGCTGCCCGGCGCGGCAACTGCGCCTGCACTTGGAGATCTGAATGTCGGCACAACAGGCGTACCTGGAGGACTGGCTGGCGAAGGGAGTGCAGCAGGGGGCGGTCTCATTAGCGGAAGCATGGGAACTGCAGGACTTGGCGCTGCAGGTGCCGCCGGGGACGGAAGCGGAGCTCCCTCGATCCCTGGAGTCAATGATCGACAGGCTGTTCCTGTTGGAGGTACGCCCGGCCAACGACCTACCAGCCTGACGAAGCCCTTCGATCGGGCGTCTGATGCTGATCTGCTGGCCCGCACGGAGGTCGCGGTTGGTGGCGATCCGCTGACGTGGACGGGGCGTGGCAAGACTGGCTACGCGAACGAGCAAGACGCCGAGCAGGCGATGGCTACCGCGAGCACGGTCATTGACACCAAGCAGACCCACGACTGGCGCGTCGAGCCTATGGGCAACGGGCGCTTTCAGATTGTCGGATACCCAAAGGAGACCAACCTTGGCACTCAAACCACTCAAGCCCAGCAAGGCCAAGCGCAAGGACAAGGACTACCGGGACTTGCAGCGGCAGGCCAGGGAGTGGGTCCTGCGCTGGCGGCAGGAAGTGGCGCGCCGCAGGGGGCTGGAGCAGAGCTTGGGCTCGGTGAGCTGGCGACAGGATCCATCGCTCAATCTCGACGGCCTGGAGCCCTTGCTACGCCAGCAGGTGCTGAAGCTGCTGGAATCGCCCAGCCACTGAAGCTGGCTCCGCCTGCGCCTCTGCGCACGACAGGCAAGATCCTCACGCGCCTGAAGGCCGAAGCCAACATCGACGCCGAAATCGACACGACGCCGATGACTGAGGCCCAGCAGGCGGCCAGCGCGATCGCACGGCTGAACGGCAAGACGGTGACGTTCCTGAAGACAGCAACGCCTGGAGAGCTGTCCAACGGGTTTGTCATCTCCGACATCAGCAACAAGGACATCTACCTTGCCAACGACTCGGACGACGCTCCGCTGTCGGTGGCGATGCACGAGATCTACCACCTGCTGCCAGAGGCCCAGCGCAAGTCGCTGAACGCGCAACTGCTGGCGCTGTTCAAGCAGGACCGGCGTGGCGAGTTCGCGATCCAGTTCAAGTACGACCCAAAGAACGACGCGCTGATTGACGAGGAGATTCCTGCATTCATGGTGCAGGCCATCAGCAAGCGCGAGGACTTCTGGCAAGAGCTGCGCACGAAGATGGGCAACAAAGAGTTTGCCGAGGTGGCCAAGACCATCATCACCAAGCTCAGCGACATCATCTCTGGCGCCAGGAAAGAGTACGGCGACGAATTCGTCAACAAGTACATCACCGACGTCGAGAAGGCTCGCGGCCTGCTGACGACTGCCTACGCCGATGCGATGAAGGCGCAGGGCCTGCAGCCCGACATGGAGGTTGCCGGGTCGGGCCAGGTCATGGCGTCCAACCGTGCGACGCAAGAGCGCCCGACCGACGTCAACGCGCTGGGCATGTACAGCGAGCTGGCGCGCAAGCTGGACGCCGGCCCGAACCAGGCTCCGGCTGACCAGTGGAAGGCCTACATCAAGGGCCTGCCCACTAAGGGCGTGAAGCCTGACGAGATCGAATGGTCAGGTGTCAACGACTTCCTTGAGCTCAAGCGCTCTGCCGGCCAGAAGGTGACCAAGGCCGAGGTGGCCGAGTACATCAAGCAGGGCGGGGTGCAGGTTGAGGAGACGGTGCTTGAGCAGCGCGGCTCGTGGACGGAAGAGGATAGCGCTCGGCTTGATGAACTGGAGCAAATGTCGGATCTCACCGACGAGGAGAGCGCAGAGCGCCAATCCCTTATCCGCCGTGAGAACGACGCGACACGCGACGGCGAATCGACGCCGCAAAACATGCCGAAGTACGGCAAGTACACCCTTCCCGGCGGCGTGAACTACCGCGAGGTGTTGCTGACGTTGCCTCTGACGCAAGCCAATGCGCGGGGCCAAGAGGAGTCCAAGCGCCTACTGGATGAGGCTCTTGCTCTCGACAGGCAAGCGATGGATGCTTGGCAGAGGACCGGCAACGTCGAAGAGTTCAACCGCCTGAATGAGCGTTCGCGTGATCTGCGCAGGCAGGCAACCGCTGCAGAGAAAGCTGCGGGCACAGAGTCCTACAAGTACCAGTCGTCTCACTGGGACCAGCCCAACGTCATCGCCCACATCCGCGTGAACGACCGCACCGATGCTGATGGCAGCAAGGTGCTGCTCGTCGAGGAGCTGCAGAGCGATTGGGGACAGGCCGGAGCGCAGGCGCGCAAGAAGAAAGTCAAGCGGCTGATTGCGCAGGGCATGTCCAAGGAAGAGGCCAACAAGGCTGTGCCGCAGGACTTTGGGTTTGCCGACCCCAAGGCTCGCTCTCAGCTTGAGTCCGAGATCCGCTCGCTTGGGATCAATAAACCGATTCAAAACGTCAGCCTTCGCGACCTTGCCAATGCTGGCGCAAGTCAAGAGCTGCAAGGCCGCTTCGACAGCGAAATGCTGCGCGGCGCAAGCAATCCTACTGCCGCTCCCTTCGTCACCAAGACCGAAGGCTGGCTGAACCTGGCGCTCAAGCGCGTGATGATCATGGCCGCGGAGGGCGGCTACGACAAGGTCGCGTTCACGACGGGCGAGCAAAACGCCGACCGATTCAAGCTGAGCGCAACGGTCAGCAGCATTCGCACGAAATGGTCTGACAGTGCGCGAGGCGAGCGCAAGGTCGACATTGTGACGAAGGAGCCGATGAACGTAATCGGCCTGATCGTCGACAAATCCGGCACCGTCATTGGGTCCATGACCAACGGTATGAATGGGAAAACCCTTGACCAAGTGATTGGCAAGGAGATGGCTCAGAAGGTCATGGAGACGGAAGGCGACGGCAAGTGGTCCGGCCTTGATCTGGAAGTCGGCGGCGAAGGCATGAAGGCCTTCTACGACATCATCGTGCCCACGGCGCTGAAGAAGCTGCTGCCGAAGGTGGGTGGTGGGCAGATGGCGCAGGTCGGTGTGTCTGTTGAGGGAGGGACGCTGGAGGGGCCGCTGCACGACTACTACTTTGATGCTCGCAGCGACGAGTTCATCGTCACCCGCGCAGATGATTCTGCCGAGACAGAGGTGGGCCGTTTTGCGACCAGGGAAGAGGCCGTAGCTGCCGTAGATCGGCTCAACCAAGAGTCGGCTAGCTTCAGTGAGCAACCCGGATTCGACATCACCCCCGCCATGCGCGAGCGGATCGCCGGCGGCGTGCCGATGTTCAGCAACCGGGCGCAGCAGGACCAGGCCAGCGAGACCGCTGAGCAGGCCGCGCCGACTGGCAAGCAAGGCACAGAGCGCGTCGGCAAAGTCGACACGCACGTCCTCGGAGTCGAGCGCGGGGAGCGCGCCGAGTCCAAGGTCGGTCAGTTGAGCGACGAAGAAAAGGCAATCATCGCTAAGGGCGCAAAGAAGGCCAAGGGCGTCACCGCAGCAGAACTAGGGAAGCGCGCTCGCGACAACAAGCGCGCGCATCCAGTCTCTGCGGGATGGTCTCCGTTGACCCTGGTCAAAGTGAAGGTCAACGACAACGGCAAGGCGGACCTGGAATATCAGATCGTTCCCTACGACTTCAACACCAATGCCAATGGCAAGTCACTGAAGCCAGGAACGAAAGAGTACAACCAGCGCGTCAACGAGATCGCCGGGCTCATGCTCGCCGAAGTGCGCAGGATTTACGATCGCGCGCAGAAGGGCGACAAGGCGGCGATCAACATCATCGCGCAGTCCGGCTGGTACAAGGAGATGCGGACCCGGCTGCGGCAAGAGTTCGGCGGTCTGGGCGACTTGTTCGCAGACCTGCTTGGCGCCACCAGCCCCAACACTCCGGTGCGCACCAACTGGGACAACTCTGTCGAGGCCCTGCGCCTTGCCACGCAAGGAAAGTTCGACAACCTGCTTCCCAAGTGGATTGACTACTTCGATCGCCTCGAAGACACAGAGACCATGCTGCGCGGGTTTTTCGACGAGATGCTGGACAAAGGCATGTCGAAGGCCGCTATCAAGGAGCTTGGCGAGTACAAGTGGCTAACCGAGCGCGCCAGTGAGGCGAGAGATTTTCCTGACAGCCTTCTGCCTGTCAAGTCCAACGGGAAGAAGTTCGGCTTCAACGGCTACAACGTCGCCCGGGCCATGGTTGACCTGTGGCGCGTGGTGCGTGATGCAGACCCAGACGTTGGGCGAGGCGCCACTGCGCCGAAGGCCATCAACTTCAGCGGCAACCTGATCGGGTTCCGGGCCAGGGCAACGATCGACGTCTGGGCGGCTCGCATGCTGCAGCGACTGGCAGGTGGCCAGCGCATTCCCAGCATGGCCGAGGGTGGCGTTTCCGGCTCTGCCCTGCGCAGCGGCGAGAACACGCTGCAGTTTGGCTTTGGCCAGGACGTGTTCACCGCTGCGGTGAACCTCATTCGCAACGACGAGCAACTCCAACAGGATCCCGTCCTGGCTGGCATCAATGACGACGACCTGCAGGCGCTTGTCTGGTTCATCGAGAAAGAAGTCTGGACTGAGAACAACTGGACGTCGGCTGCCGGAGAGGGTGGGTCGTTTGAGTTTGAGGCGGACCTGGCTGGCGTCTCCGATCGCGCGCGCGTCAACGAGCTGCGCCGCGAGGCGGACAGCTCCATCGCATCCACTGCTGCGCAGCGCGAGCAGGCTCGGCGCGACATCGAGTCCGTTACGCAGAAGATGCAAAACTACCCCGGCGTGGTGGAGGCACAGGCCACGCTGGATCGCAACGCTGCGCTTGTTGAGAAGGGCGGATTGGGCAAGGATCGAATGGCCGAGATCAAGGCCGAGAACGCCCAGGCTCGCGAGCTAATGAGCAAGGCTAAGCAAACCAAGGGATACGAGAAGCTGCGCAAGGAGCTTGACCGCGCACGGGACGTGCTGAAGAAGCCGACCAAGGAGCAGCGCAAGGAGATGCGCGCCAAGGCTGTTGGCGAGCTGGGCAAGATGGCGCGCACGGTGGATCGATTCACTGTCGGCCTGTCCATTCAGAAGGGCGCTGAGCAGGGCATGCAACCGACGCCGCCAAGCGACGCGGACATGGCTGGTCTCGCAAGCAGGATGGTGGCTGCGGTGACTGGTGGGCAAAACGCTGACACGGTGATTGCCGTGAAAGCGATTGCCACCGAAGGCCTGTACGGCAGCCCAGAGCGTGCGCTGGACGCCGAGTTCATCGTCAACGAGAAGTTCAACCCGGCACCCCTGGCCGCGGCCACATTCAGCGAGGCGCAGGATGCAGACCAGGACGCCGCGTTCGTGGCCCGCGTGCTGCGGCCGGACGAGAAGTTCGATCCGCTGCTGCACCGGCCTGGCATCGAGATCTACTTCCGGGACATGAACCAAGCCGAAGAGGCTGCGCGCATCATGGCCGGCACGCTGGCCACCCGCGTGGTCAAGCCTACCGAGTTTGGCCCGGGGCTCTTCTCAGTCGGCGGCTACACCATCATCGTGGACGGCCGGCCGACCGCTGAAGCAAAGGCCGGCGCGATGGGCAAACCCGTCGGCATGCGCGTGATCTACATGCCAGAGTTTGAGGCGCGATACGGCATGGATCCGCGTCTTGCCAATGCCTCTGAAAATAACATCCGTGATATAGTCAAAGAGCGAGCGGACGACCTTGGCAACTTTGCCAGCGAGATCTTGCGCAAGTTCGACGGCGTTTCGTTCGCTGGTCGTTTTGACTATGAGGTAGACACTCGCTTTGCTGGCGAGTATCAAGGAGCAATCGATGGCTACACAAGTGCAGCACCTGCAGGAGGAACTGATCAGGGCCGAGGCAAGGCTTGGCAAGGACGACCCGTGGGTGAGAGCATTGCGGCAGCAGTTGGAAGGCTACCGCTCGATGGAAGCCAACCGGGAGCAGCGGTTCTTGACCGGGGCGATACCGAAGTCCGATTCAGCCGACGCGCCGTTGCCGACGGAGACGGAGGAGGACGCGGAGATAGTGCAGGACCGGCGCCGCTTCCGGGCGCTCCAATCATCCAGGGCGCAACAGGCCCGGACCCCCGCATCGTCGCAGTCGCAGAGCAGTACGCCCGAGACAACGGGATCGAACTCAAGCGCCAAGCGGAATACGTCCGAGTAGACCCCGACCGGGCCGTTCGGATCATGTCTGCCTATGAGGCCATGCCGCACGCGCCCAATGACCCGAAGGTCAAGGAAGCCTACGACAACCTGATTCGCCAAACCACTGCGCAGTACCGCGCCCTTGAAGCGGCCGGCTACAAGTTCTGGTTTATCGACCCCAAGAACGACCCATACAAGAGCCCGTGGGACGCGCTGCGCGACCTGCGATCAAAGCAGTCGATGGGAGTGTTTTCGACTGCTGACGGGTTTGGCAGTGAGGAGTCTGATAGCGGGTTTGAAGGCAACCTGATGGAGGCTGAAACCGACATCCTGTGGCCCTATGGTTCGCCCGATGGTGAGCTCAGGACAGTGCTGGCCAATGACCTGTTCCGCGCTGTGCATGACGCCTTTGGCCACGGGCTGGAGGGCGCAGGCTTCCGCGATCATGGCGAAGAGAACGCCTGGCAGGCGCACGCCAGGCTGTTCACGGGCAGCGCGGTGGGTGCCATCACGAGCGAGACCCGCGGTCAGAACTCGTGGCTGAACTTCAAATCCTCGCCGCTCCGGGAGATGGTCGGGGACGACAAGGCTGCGCAACTGCACCCAGACAACTGGCGGACCATCACGGTTGGAGAGCACAACCGCACGGCCAAGGTCGAGGACACCGTCTTCGCCCCCCAAAAGACCGGGCTCATGCCCAAGTGGACTTGGACTGAAGGGGTGGTCGGCGACGCGCCGGCATTCAGCAACCGCGCAGCGCCTCAGATGGGCGTCAACGTGGCCAGCGACTCTGCCGCCGGGCGGCGCTACGCTGACCTGATTGTTGATGGAGAGAAGACTTACGAGTCCCGAGAGACCAACTCACTGCGCTCGTATGTCGGCAAGCGCGTGGCAATCGTCCGCACGGGAGAGGGCCAGGCCAAGGCAATCGGAGCCGTCACGATCGGAGAGCCTATCGAAGTAGACGAGGCCGGATTCCGCGAGCTCGAGGGCGAGCACATGGTTCCGGCGGGGTCAAAGTTCGACATCAAGCCTGGCCAGAAGAAGCTGCTGTACCCGCTGACCAACCCCGAGCGGTTTGAGGAAGAGTACGACGTCGGCGCTGGCATTGTCTCGCGTAAGGTTCTCGACCCGAAGATAAGCGAGGTGGCCGGCCTGTTCCGCGACCTGCAAGGCGCTCGCGGCCTCAAGCGCGTGCGTGCGCTGGAGAAGGTTGACGCGCACCCGATGGCTGAGACAATCCGCCGCATCGACCAAGAGTTCATGGACATCCTGGAGCGGCTCGACGACGCCGGCCTGGTGAAGATCAACTGCAAGTGAGGTATCACAATGCCTGTTTCCAATCTGCTCGACAAGCCCACCGAGGACATGCTGAACAAGGCGGTCCACGCTGAGCTCTACGCCTCGCACCTGTACCGTCATGTGTCCAACCAGATGCAGCGCTTCGGGTTTTTCGGGACCCAGAAGTTCTTCGCCGGCGAGAGTGCTGACGAGCTCAAGCACTACCAGCTCATCGCCGACTACATGAACGACCGGGGCACCAGCGCGAAGGTGCCGGCGCTCGAGGCCTGCACCGAGGTGACTACCGACATCGTCGACGCCATCGAGCTGGGCTACGAGACCGAGCTGCAGCTCATGCGCGACTACGAGAAGTGGTATCGCGAGTGCAAGTGCGTGACGACCCAGCAGTTCATGCTGCAGTTCCTCGAGACCCAGCGCAAGAGCGTCGGCGAGTACGGCGACCTGCTGACGCGCCTGGGCCTGGTGAGCAACGACAAGGCCGGCATGCTGATGATGGACCAGGAGCTTGGCAATGGCTGAGAACTGCAACTACACGTTCAAGACGGCGGGGGGCGAGGTCACCATCAAGGGGATGGCCGAGATGAAGGCCTTCCTCGCCTTGAACGGTGTGGATGCAATCGAGGGCGCTGGTAGCGCCCCGATGTTCAGCAACCGCGCTGCGGTCGTCGGCTCTCGTTTCACGTTGCCTGGGTCCACTGCGGTGGACGCCGGGCGCATCAGGCTGCAGGACGACGTGCTGCGCATGAAGCGCGTGATCGAGGCGGTCAAGCAGCAGGGCGGTACGGTCGGCGAGGCGCAGAACTTCTACGACGCCAACACTCTGATGCCAGGCCGCATCCAGGCTGAGATCGACGACTTCAAAAACAAGGTCGTCCGGCCCATGCTGGACAAGGCGGTCAAGTACGAGATCGACCTCGACGAGCTGTCGCTGTACGCCTACGCCAAGCACGCGGAAGAGCGCAACCAGTACATCGCCAGCATCAACCCTCGCATGCCAGACGGTGGCTCAGGCATGACGACGGCAGACGCCAAGGCCATCCTGCAGCAGGTGCAGGCCGGCGGTAAGGCGCAGCAGTTCGACGAGCTGCACAAGGACCTGATGTCCATCACGTCCACCACCCGGCTGCTGATGCTGTCCGAGGGCCTGATCACGCAGGACGAGTTCGACTCGCTCGACGGTGCGTATGCCAACTACATCCCGCTGCGCGGCCTGGAGAACGTGGACGAGGGAGGGCGTGCGCGCCCGGGCGTCGGCCGCGGTGTGAACATCCGAGGTGGCGAGACCGTGCGGGCCATGGGCCGCCGCTCGCGTGCCAGCGACCTGATCGAGAACGTGATCCGCGACTACGAGCGGGTGATCAAGCGCGTCGAGACGAACGACGTCGGCAAGGTGTTGCTGGACTTCGTGCTGTCGAACCCTGACCCTGACCTGTGGGGCGTGGACATCGAGCGCAACAAGCCCTCCTTCAACAAGGCCACGGGCCTGGTGCAGTACACCAAGCAGGTCGAGAAGGGTGAGGACACGATCGGCGTGAAGGTCGGCGGCCAGCAGGTCTACATCAAGCTGGTGGACAAGGACCTGACCCGCGCCCTGCGCCATGCCTGGAAGGACGAGGTCAGCGGCCTGGAGCGCGCAGTGGTTGCGACCACCGGCTGGTGGAACAACTGGATGCGCAACGTCCTGACCAAGTACAACCCGGCGTTCGCTGCGATCAACATCCCACGAGACGCCCTCTGGTCGGGCACCACGGCCGCTCTGGCAGAGCTTGGGCCCAAGGGGCTGGTCAGGTACTTGGCAGCCTACGGAAAGGCCACCATGGCCTCAACGCGGGCCGAGGCGGGGGCGTCTGGCACGACCAATGTCGTGTTCGGCAACCCGCAGATCGACAAGCTGTACCAGGAGTTCCGTGCGGCAGGTGGCATCACCGGCGGGTTCTACATGCGCGACCTGGAGGCCATCCAGCAGGAGCTGCGCGACGAGATGCTGCTGGCCGGCGCGAAGGCGCGCAACCCATGGGAGATGGTCAAGACCCTGCCGCCCTACAAGGCGGCCAAGCTGACCCTGCGAGGCCTGGAGTTCCTCGGCGCGGCAAGCGAGAACGCGACCCGGTTCGCCCTGTACATGGCCGCCAAGGAGTCCGGCAAGTCGTCCGCCCAGGCAGCCATCCTGGCCAAGGACGGCACGACCAACTTCAACCGCAAGGGTGAGTTCGGTGGCGTGCTCAACAACATGTACCTGTTCTTCAACGCCGGCGTGCAGGGCACAACGCAGCTCGTCAAGGTGCTGCGCAGCCCGGCCGTGCAGGCGTCCATGGCAGGCGTGGCCGGCGTCGGCATGATGCTGGCCCTGTATGGTGCGGCCGGCGGTGGCGAGGACGAGGACGGCGAGAAGTACTGGGACAAGATCCCCAGCTACGTCAAGGAGCGCAACCTGGTGATCATGCTGTCACCAGGTGAGCCATTGGCCGACGGTATCCAGCGCGTGGGCAAGCGCGGCCGGTACATCACGATCCCGGTGCAGTACGGCTTCAACATCTTCCCCAACATGGGGTACATGATGGCCGACGTGTTCCGCAACTCCGAAGACCCCAAGCGTGGCGTGACGCCGACCAAGGCGGCGCTGCACATGACCTCGGTCATCTTCGGCTCGGTCAACCCCTTCGGTGGTTCGGTGGACGTGAGCGACGGCGTGCAGGTGCTTCTGGCGGCGGCCCCCACACTGGTCGACCTGCCGATCCAGATCGTCAACGAGCGCGGTACGTTCGGCCGCCCGTCTGCGCCGGGCCAGTCGTCATGGGATCGCCGGCCGGACTCCGAGCGCATGTTCGCCTCGCAGCAGGGCACCGTGCCTGCCAAGATCGCCAAGACGCTCAACGAGCTGGGCGGTGGCAACGAGGCCAAGGCCGGCAGCATTCTGGGCATCGAGACCTCGATTACGCCAGGCACCATCGACACGCTCATCCGCGGCACCACCGGCGGCCTGGGGGCGTTCGTCGAGCAGGCGGCCACATCGGTGTCTGCCATGGCCGGCGACAAGGACATCAAGGCCAACAAGGTGCCGTTCCTCAACAAGTTCTACGGCGAGGTGGACGAGGACGCCAACATCCGCTCGGCAGGCGACCGCATGCGCGAGGTCAAGCGCATCGTCGATGAGGTCAAGGCCCAGCAGAAGATCGGCCTGGACCCTGAGCTCAAAGATGAAGAGAGGCGCCTGCTCGAGCTGGCCAGCATGCAGCGCAGCTACGAGAAGGCCCAGACTGAGTTGCGCAAGGCAGAGATCGCGCTGGCCAGGGACACGTCCAAGACCGACGCGGAGAAGCGCCTCGAGCGCCAGCGCATCCAGGTGGAGCGGGACAAGCTGGCGACCGATGTGAACAAGGCCTACCTCAAGGCCCAGTGACCTCAGCTCGATCGTCGTAGGTCACCGTCGAGGTGTCGCCCAAGCGCCACTTCGCGGTGTTCTCGACGCGGAAGATCCTGGTGCACACCTTGAAGTCCGGCATGCGCAGGTTGGAGTGCGTGATCGACGGGTCGAAAAACCTGCAGCGATTGTTCGGCTGCAGCGCGAAC
>Ga0315909_10005369_pt1 | contig 14767 bp, 15 predicted proteins | sample LakEriMetagenome_11_FD_203527 | JGI IMG/M metagenome (GOLD analysis project Ga0315909, IMG submission 203527) | Freshwater fungal communities from buoy surface, Lake Erie, Ohio, United States - Buoy 2 MA125 | ecosystem: Environmental > Aquatic > Freshwater > Lake | place: USA: Lake Erie, Ohio...
TTGGCGACCTCAAGGTTCGCTACAAGGACAGCAAAGTCGAGAATCCCATCAACAACATCTTCGACGTCTACCCCTGGCTCCAGTCCTACCTTGGCGCGTATTGCGCGGGCGGAGTCGGCGGTTATCAACTCCGCGTCTTTAGAGGCTGATCATGAGCCTGGTCGACTCCACATTTGCCGCCATCCCGGCCCAGCTTTTAGCCGACTGGGGCCAGAACGTCACCTACCTAAAGGCCAACGCCGCCTCCACCTACAACGCCACCACCGGCACAGTCTCTGGAGCCGACACCAGCTTGACTGTCCGCGCCCTGATCTTCGAGGCCAAACCCGAAGAGTTTGAAGGCGCCTATCAGACTAGCGACCTAAAAGTCATCATCGGCAACGCCGAGCTTGGAGCATACGTCCCGAGTGTGCGCGACCGCATCCAATACAGCCAAAACAGCAGCACAAAAACAGGCCGCATCATCATGTGCAAAACATCACGCGGCGAAAACCCGGTAGTTCACTCCATCCTGTTGAGGCCCCAATAATGGCCAGAAACGGTGTCTGGAATCTCCTAAAAGAGCTGGATCGTGTAGCTGCCACAACTGTCTACAACGGCCCTAAACGCGCTGCAGAAAAAATAGTTAGCGATCTTCAAATGCGGGGGCCCGCATGGACAGGTAGTTTTTCTAATTCTTGGCAGATCGCAAGCCCTCTAGGCATCAAAGGCGGAACTGGTGCGTCAGACAAGCCACAGCCAGTCATAGCACCCGTACTCAGCGGCCAACAGGTAACTCGATCTCTACTAACTAAAAACAAGATCGTATTTACCATCAGTAACTTTTCTCCCTACGCCGACATTGCCACGGACATGTCCCCAGGCACCTTCATCAATCCTGGAACAGAACCAATCAAACCGATTGAGAAAACCGGCAAACGCCAAAAAGGCATCCGTGGCCTGTTGACCGGACAGGGCGGCAACCAGCGCACAGCCCCAATGGACTGGTTCAGTATTTACTTGAAAGCCGGTGCTATTGATAAGGCAATCCAAGTCGCCATGCAAAGCCGATGAACTACCAAGCTGTCCGTGCTGTCTTTGAAGCACCACTGCTGTCGGCGTACAACAATTTGACGCCTGCAGTCCCGGTTTACTTTGACAACGTGATGAACGACGACGCAGATAGCGCCGAAGAGTTTGTCCACGTCAACATCCAGTTCGGTCTTACCACCGAACTGGCACTAACCAGCAACCCGGACAACATCCGTGGCGTCATCGTTATTCGCACGTACACCCCAAAAGATCGCGGCCCCGCCCGCAATCAAACCCTCGTTGACGTCGCTACAACTGTTATCCAGACAATAAACGCCACCGCAAAACCTGCAACTGGCGTTTACGCCCGCACCGGCCCCATCGACGGCCCCAGCTTCAGCCCCAGCTTCGCCGGCACCACCCCAGATCAACAATCTCGTCGAGCATTTACACCGTTCTTTATTTCACGAATCGAGGCCGGATTCCAAGCACAAGTGCTCTCTTAATACTGAACTGCACTGGAGCTAACCTGTATTAAGCCGGGCTGTGCCCGCAACAATGTCCACCCATAGGTAACTACCGATGGCCACCGTTCTGTCGGGCACTTCCGGCGCCCTGTACTACACCCCTGCCGGCACTTCTGTCACCACTCTGACCGCTGGCGCTTTCCCCGCCACTGGCGCCAACATCACTGTCGGCTCCTACCTCGGCTTCAAGGTTAACGATCCTGTGACCCTGGCCTACCCCGTAGGCGCAACGACCACCAACGCAATTCCCGCTGGCGCGTACTTCGTCAAGACTTACGTAGCCTCGACCGGCATCATGACCGTTAGCTCCACCGCAGGTGGCAGCGCCGTGACCGCAACCGCTGCACCCAGCGGCTTTGGCGCTGCATACGCCAGCATCACCTACACCGCCCCCGCAGTTGTGGGCAGTGTGCGTGAGTGGAGCTTCGAGATCACCCGCTCGGAAATTGACGTCACCACCATCGGCCAAGAGGCCGGGCAGTACGCCCCCTTCCGCAGCTACATCACCGGCTTCGCCGACGGCTCTGGCTCCGCCACGGTGTACACCACCGATGACGACACCAATCTTTCCAGCCGCATGATCGAGGACGTCATCCAAGCCACCCAGGCTGGGGCGACCATGAAGCTCTATATCGACCGCATTGTTGCCGCTGGCACGGTGAACGACACCACCAGCCGCTCAATCAGCGTTCCCGTAATCCTGACCTCGGCCAGCCTCACCGTGAACCCCGACGACGGCCAGAGCGTGGAAATCGCCTTCCGCCCCAGCGCCGCCCCTACCTTCGACCTCTCGAAGTCCTGATAGTCTGCTACTGCAGTCAGTTCAGCAACCCCCAGCCCCTAACCGGGCTGGGGTTTTTCATTTCTACTCCGCTACACTATTGCCGTAACAGGCTGCCAGTTTTATGCCCGCCGCAACCGCAATGAGTGCCCTGGATCGTCTGCGCAAAGCAGCCAACCTGGAGCCCTCCAAAAAAGAAGTGGAGCTTAGCGATGGATCTGTATTCGAGATGTGGGTGACGCCACTGACGATGGCCGAGCGTGAACGCGCCCAAAAGCAAGCCAAGTCCGACGACGCCACCGCCTTCGCACTGCAACTCCTGATCAGCAAGGCTTGCGACGAAAACGGCGCCAAGCTGTTCAAGCCCGGCGAGATCGACGTCCTGAAAAACGAAGTCAAGGACAAGGACCTCCAGTCCTTGATGCTGGCAATCCTGACCGATGATTCGGAGGAACTGGACACCAAAAGCACTTGAGGACCAGCTCCGCAAGGACGGCTACCTCATGCTCCAGTTTTACGTGGCGAAGGAACTGGGCGTCACGCTGAACGAGCTGCGCAGCCGAATGACCGACACGGAAATTCTCGGCTGGAACGCCTACTTCAGCATCCAAGCCGACGAGGAGCGCAAAGCCTACGAAAAAGCCAAACGCGGCCGCCGCTAACCCGGCGGCATTTACCTCGTAAACTGAAGTACCACAAGTTTCGATCTTGCTGTGGCCTCCTACCGCGCAGAAATCCAAATAGGCGTTGTAGGCATTGGCCAGCTTGGCACACTGCAGAAATCCTTAAACCAAGTAAGCAAAACAGTAGATTTACTCAACACTAAGAAAATTGAGCAGGGTTTCAATGTCCAAAACATAAACACGTACAACACACAACTACAAAAAGCATGGCAAAATATAAATAAAGCGGCCTTGGGCTCTCAAGAAGAACTTAAGGCTGTCCAAGATCTAGTAACAGCTAAGCGTAACCAAGTAGCCGTCCAAGAACGTTTAAATAAACTAATTAAAGAGCAAGAAATAGCCCAACAACGCATTATCGCCACGCGCGATGCGGGAGTAGGCGTACAAGGGCCGCGATTACCAGCAGGTTTCACCGAACAGGGTAGAAAACCCGCAGGAGGAGGTTTAGCGTTTAACCCGGCTGCTACAGCCGAAAACTTAGCCCTTGGTGCCGGCTTCCCACTGCTGTTTGGCGGTGGGGCCGGACAGGTTGCTGGTGGTTTGATTGGTTCATTCTTTGGTCAAGGTTTTGGGGGGCAAATCCTCGGCTCGGCTATCGGTCAACAGCTAGAAGATGCCATTACACGAGTTAACGATATTGGAAAAGCAACAAAAACCTTGAACCTCGACACACTGCGAGACAGTGTAGTTGCAGTGAACGCCGATCTCGATATTACTGTCGAGCGTCTGATCAAAGCCGGCCAAGCCGACGCCGCCCGCGCCGAAATCAGCAGGCAAGTTGCACTCCAGACAGGCCTCTTGCCCGAAGCAACCTCCGCCACCGAACAAGCCGTAAGTGCCCTAAATACTGCCTGGAATGAAGTTGTTGGCGCTGTTTCTGGCCTTCTCAGCTTGCTGGGACGCCCATTTGTAAGCGCATTTGCAGTAATTTTGCAGGGCATTGCAAAGGCTGTACAAGGTATGAATATACTTATTCAACTAATGAATAAGTATATCCCCGGCATCGCAATAGCGAACAGACTATGGGCAGAGATTGAAAAGCGTTTACCTAAAATAGCTGAAAATCAAGAACAACTCAGAGCAGAAATAGAGCGTCAGACCGACGCATACAGTAAACAAATATCCCGTAGCTTGAAGCTCGAAGAAATAGACAAGCGCCGTAATATAGGAACTACTGCGGAAGCTAAGATCCAAAACAACGAGCTGGATCGCCAAGCCAAGATTGAGGAGTTGCGCGGAAAAACACAAGATAAGATTGCTGAAGCCCGGTTAAAATTTAGAGGCCAAGATATATCACTACTTGAAAAACAGATACTCGCTGAGGCTGCTATCGAAGAGCGAGCTATTAACCGCGAAGCTGCGCGTCAACGAGAACGGCTAGAACTAGAAAAAGCTTTAGGTGTAATTAAAGCGACTCTTATAGCTGAAGAATCGCGGATAAGAATACAAAGCGCGTACCGCGAACAAACCGTAAGCTTGGTGCAGTCTGAGCTGCAGCTCAGTAAAGAGCTAGTAGATGTTGAAGTATCTCGTCTGCAGTCACAGCAGAAGTATGCTCTTTCTCTAAATGAAACTTCTGCACTTATAGATAAACAAGCAGCAAGTAAGATCGAGCTAGCTCAAATTGATGAGCAGAACGCTAGCCTACAAGCAGAGAATTCGGTATCTATCGCAGCTGCCGAAAAAGAGAGGGCAAGTGCTGCCGCTTTTGCAGCTAAGCAGGAATGGGAGAAACTCGGTCGTGCATACAGCTTGACCGATGAGAAAAAAGCAGAACTACAGGCAATCATCGACCAGGAACCGGTTGCCGCTCGTAATCTTGAAGTAACAAAACTTACCGCAGAGCAAACAAAAATAGCCGCTGCCGCTCGCCTTGACCACACCACATACACAGTCGACTTAGAACGCCGAGAACAACAAGTAGCCGCATATGCAGCTGAGCTTGCCAGAGAGTCTCAGCGTGCTGCGCTTGCCGCCCAAGAACAACTAGCTTCTTTAAATAATAATTTAAACGTAACACAAAGCATAAATCAAGCGAACATTACTATAAATAACGCTGCTGCCGACTTACTTCGCATAAAGTTACAGCAGACAACAACAGAAGAGGAGAGAAAAGCCATTTTGCTAAAGTTACGCGATATAGAGATTGAAAACGCGCGACTTACTTATGAGTCAACGATCGCTCAAATTGATGCAGAAATCAAACGTCAACAGATAGCGTACAACACGGCTTTAAGTAAAGTTCAAGAATACAAAGCTGTTGTAAAACTTGCTGAAGCTCAGGGAGTAGTTACTCAAAACCACTACGAAGCTTTAGACGCTCAACTGTCATCTTTACGCATAGTAGAAGACACCTTGCGTGCTACAAAAACTGTGGCCGACGCTCAGAAGAAAGCGGCGCTAGCTACTTATGAAAGTTCTGTAGCACAAGCCCAAGCTAACCATCAGACACAACTTTTAACTGCTGGCACACAACAAGCTGCTGCAGCAGCTGGACAGTACGCGGTAAATATGCAAAATGCGGCTGGCGCTGTAGCCCAAGCCGCTAATAATATCCGCACACTGGAAGATGTACAGGCTGAAATTAACACGCTAGGTCGCACAAGCACGCAGGTAGCTACTTACACAGATGAAGAAATGCGGCAACAGGGAATCGGCCCTTACGCAAACGCTGCCACTAGAGCTGCACATCAAGCAAAACTGTACCAAGAGCGCCTTTCCGCTGAATCCGAAGACGGCACGACCGGAACGAGGCTGAGTTCTGCGATGGGGCGTTACGCCTCAGGGCAGCAAACAGACCTGTCACCATCAGATTCTGTCGGATTTAGTCAGTCTGAAACAGCGGATCTCATGGGAACAACGGGTAGGTACTCTGGCGGCAGTGCTGCAACACGCGGAAGCACGTATCGTCGTACAACTATCACACCGCCTAAGGGTAAGGATCCCGCAAGCATCAATCCTATGATTAACGTGACGACAGGTCCGGTCATCAACATGGACGGCAAAACCTACGTCAGTCAAAGTGACTTCGTAGCAGGCATGGAAAACGCCAGCCGCCGTGGCGCCCAAATGGCTTTAGAAGCCTTAGGTGCCAGCGGTAGCACACGCCGTGGGGTGGGGCTCGGCTGATGACTGTAAGAGGTATTTACTCTGTACTTTTCTTCTACCCGGAAACGTACACACCGCCAACCCCCGCTATAGCTGCTTACCAAAACTACTCCCCGAACACAATACCGTACCTAGACGAGGACGCTGAGTACAGACCCTTTACTGTATCTACTGTTATTTCAGACTCTAACTCTGCGATCAATAGTTTTGACGTTACCTTTGCGGCCACTGGCGCGATTTACGACTTCTTAGACACCGCAATTCTCGGTCGCTACGAGGTCATATTATTCACACAACTGCTAGAGAACAACATAGACACACCTGTCCTAGATGTTGACTTGGTGTATGCGGTGTCCGTGGGCAACATTATTGATGCGGAAGCAGACTTCTCAACTATAACTATTCGCGTGGGGCAATACGACAATAGTGTAAACGCCGATCTACCTTGGCGCCGTATTCCTTGGACTATTCTCGGTCCTCTCTCCACTAGGAACTGACCATGAGCAGGGTAAATCGCCAGTATTCAATGCGCCTGTTCACACCGAGGCATCGGCGGATTGCGAACCAAGGCGCCCAACGCCCCACGGAAGCCGTATCCACACAAAGGCGCAAAAACGAGCGCAAAGCACTAAACCTTAACGCATACGCAAAGTTAGATAAGACGCAAGAATACGCCGAAACAGGTGACGTTATTCCGCTTGTTTTCTGCAAAAGATCTGACGGCAACGGCGGAGCTTGGGTTGCTCCAGTCTTGATTGACACAGCCTCGGAAAACTTTGACCAGACGTTCATTTACTTGGTCAGCAGCGGTTCCGTAACCCTGCCTCCGTCCAAAAAAGATTACTTCTTAGGAAAGAATAATTTGTTGAGCGTAGAAGAATACGCCACTACATCTTTAACGCTAACAGGCCACTACACTTCGGACGATACTGTTTGTCCCATTGCTGGTTTTGCAACAGGTTGCGTCCATAACAAATTCAAGTTTCTTGTTGATGCACTGGTTCCAGATGTAAACGCTTCGGCCGTTGTAAAAGAAACCAGCATCCGATTTCAGACTGTTGATCAGTACGCCACAAAAGTAACAATACAAGCCATACCAGAAAGACCCCGTTCGTACTTCTTACCTCCTAATTTTACGGAATTCACAATAACAGTAGACAGACTTGACAACAACACCGGTACCTCCACGACCGTTGGCACGTTCACTACGCCATCAGATGACGTTACCCCAACCTCATTTGTCGATAATCCTCCCACTGGATCGTACACATATTCTTTAAGAATTACCGCAATCGCCAGTCTCAATGACAATGTACCCGCGTCTATTCTGTTTGAGGTAGAACAGGAAAATAATTTCCCCACTAGTGTTGACAGAAAAGCAAGTTACGTGGATATGACACTACTAAGCATCCAAGGAAACTTGTACGATGTCGATAGATTTTACAGTCCTCCGGCAGAAATAAAGCAGCTATTTGTTTTCGTATCTAACGGTATTGCCGTTGAGCAGTGGCGTTTTGTTAACCCCTCGATCTCCAATCCAGGCGGTTTTACTTTTAGCTCCGCTTCCAGCAATCGCATAGGCGATTTAATGCTGTACTACATCCAAAACAGCGGTAGATATTTGCAGGCAATTAACTATCAAGCGATGTTGTATTCCGATATTGCGACAGCGGCTCTTTTCCACGATATATACAAACTGAATTACGATGGCGTAATCAGCGACTCAGTTAACTTTACATCATGGACGCAAGAGATAGCGCCTATGTTCTTGTGTAAGTTTTTTGTGTTTAACGGTATCTTTAGGCTGCGCCCGTTACTGCCACTTACTGACTCAGGCCAAATCAGTTCTGCAGCACTCACCCCTGTAACTACATTTACAGACTTAAGCGTTAGCGCCAATTCAACAGAAGGAACCATAATCGCTGGCTCGTACAGCAAAACTTATACATCTACCGCAGACAGACTTCCTATCCGAGTTGTGGTCATCTACAAGCGCACAAGCCGTTTCTACGTTGAAGTGCCCACCACAGCAAAAGTTCGCTACACGGATTACGCCAAAACATCTCCCGAGGAGACTTACGATTTAACTGAGTTCTGCACAAACGATGACCACGCTATTTTGTACGCTAAGTATCTACTTGCCACCCGCAGGTACTCAACGCACAGAATTAGCTTCCAGACAACACAAAACCCGAACGACTTGATTGAAGGTTACAAACCTCTAGATCTCATCGCTGTCTCAATAAAGCGCGAAGACAGCAGCGGGACAAACCGCATAGAGACAAACCATTACTTGGTCGAAAGTCTTGAAATGGATACCACCACTGGCATAACCACAGTCAATGCAACGTATTTCCCCCTGAATGGATCAGGGGTTAGCATTATTTCAACCAGTGTCCTTAGCGGCAGTTTTGATGTAGAGGTATGACGACATTCCCTTCCGTAAGGCCCTCTTCCAGGGTATGGACACCAGGCAGTAGGCCACAAACTGTCTACCAAGCGTTGGACGGCGTAGAAATTCGTTTCGTACACGGCACGCGCACTGTCGGTCAACAGCTCAGTCTTGTGTTTAACAATGTGACAGAGGTTGTGGGCAAGTCGATTACCGATCACTACGCCGCCAACGGAACCACCTACGGCACCTTCGCGCTACCTGCCGAGGTCTTCGCTGGCATGGCTAGCTACAATTACACCAACGAGGCAACGAACGCTTGGCGTTACGCTGGTCCTCCCCAGGTCACTTACGGTCCACCTGGCTACCAATCCGTTTCCGTTGAACTCTTGGGGGTTACCGCGTAATGGCCACTTACTACACAGGCGCCAACGGTTCCCTGTTTGTGGGCGGCACGCAAGTCGCCAAGGTCCGGGACTGGAGCATTAACGCCAGCGTTGAAACCCTGAACGTCACCACCACAGGCGACACAGCACAAAAATTCGTCTACGGGCGCCAAAACTACACAGGCAGTTGCACCGCCCTTTACTACGAAAACGATGCTGGCGCTCTGGAGATGGCGTCCATGCTGCAAAACATCATCCGCACTACAGCCACAACACCAACAGCAACACAAACGCTGCAACTCAAGCTTGCTGATGATCGCGTAATTGAAGCCGCTGTGTTGTTCACCCAAGCCGATATTGCCGTTACAACTGGCGACCTTGTAAGCGTCAATCTGACATTCCAAGTAAACGGCGGCCTTACCACTGCGACCTTAGGTTCTGCGTAATGGCTGTTTATCTCGGCAACGCGGGGCTTGTCTCAATCCAACGCACTGGGGCAAGCAGCTATAACTCCACGCTGGATCCCGCCGATGTAAACGTCGCGCAAAAACGTTTCAGCTTTGATTTTCCAAACGATACTTTTATCACTGGCGATTACCTACAGATCACGCGTACAGGCGGCGGCAACCTTGATTTTGTAGACGCCTCAGGCTTTACCCCACCAGGTGTAACGAGCACTGGCGCTTGGTACGTCAACGTAGACGCAGCTGGCGGCATTCGTCTTTTTAAGACCTGGGGCGAGGCTCTAAAAGGTGATGTGGCTGATGCTGTAATCCTTGCAACACCCAGCGGCAGTTACGCCATTTCTGCAACGCTTACCAGCGGAGGATTCCGCACGTTAGGTGAAGTCACCGCCTACGAATTGAGCACTCAACGCGTGGCACTTGATGCGACTGTGTTGGGCGAAGAATTTGTCAATCAGGTGAGCGGTTTAGTGTCCGGCAGCGGTCAAATAACCTGCTTCTGGGACTTTGGCGAAAATGGAGACTTTGAAGCGGCTCAGTACATCCATCATCTTGTACTGCGTCAACAGCTGGGCAGTAATTTCAGCGCGGCACTGACGTTAAAGCGCGGCGGCGAATCTGCAGCCACTGGTCCAAACGACACCGACTCCACCCAGCTGTACTACTTGATTGATGGCGTGATCACGAATGTCGGCGTGTCATTTGAAGCCGGCAATGCGGTGCAGTCCCAGATTGAGTTTGTGACCACAGGTCAAATCCAGCTGCGGTACAGCACAACCGATACGGTTGCGGGCAGCCTGCTGCTGCAGGAGAATAGCAGTGCTCTGGACCTAGAATCTGGTATAGGCCGCTTGCTGCAGGACGAACTCTGAGTCATGGCAGACCTCAAAATTTCCCAGCTCAATAGTCTTGCCGGCGGTTCGCTCGCTAACAACGACGTACTGGCTGTAGTCGATACCTCGGCAAGCGAGACCAAAAAGATCACCTCTAAGGAGCTGGTGCAGTATGGCTACGGACTCGTCGATCCCAGCACCCTTGACGGGGACATCATCGAGCCCGGAACAACCTCAGCCCGAGGAACAGTCCAGCTCACAGACAGCACCAGTAGTACGAGTACCACCACAGCTGCCACTCCAAATGCGGTTAAGGGGGCTTACGACCTAGCCGCTGCGGCAATGCCCAAAGCCGGTGGAACATTTACCGGCAACATCAGCTTTGAGGGCAGCACCGACGACGCCTTCGAGACCACCTTTGCGATTACCGATCCGACAGCTGATCGGACGATCACATTTAAGAACGAGTCTGGCACTGTTGCTTTTCTGAGCGATATTTCCGGTATCAGCAGCTTTTTGCCGCTAACCGGCGGCACGATGACCGGGCAAATCCTGGCGGATGATTCCACCAGTGCCACCACTCCCGGCTATGCCTTCGACGGCGACCCCAACACCGGCCTGCTTCGCACTGGTGCGGATGAGATTGCACTGGTAACGGGTGGGACAGCCCGCCTGACTGCTGATGCCAGCGGAAATATCAACATCCCTGGCAATTTAAGCGTCCAAGGTACAACTACGACGATTGATTCCACCACACTTGTGGTGAAGGACAAAAACATCGAAATGGGTGCAGTTGCCACCCCAACCGATGTAACCGCAGATGGCGGCGGTATCACCCTCAAGGGCACAACAGATAAAACAATCAACTGGATTGATAGCACTGACGCATGGACATTTAGCGAGCACGTCAACATTGCAAGTGCCAAAGAATATCGAATCGCTGGCACAAAAGTTCTTGATGCGACCAGCCTTGGTAGTGGTGTCGTTAGTTCCAGCCTGACCAGCGTTGGCACGATTGGCACTGGTACATGGCAGGGCACAACAGTTGCGACGGGCTATGGAGGCACCGGACAAGCCACCTACACCAATGGTCAGCTTCTGATCGGTAAGACCGATGGCACGCTGGCAAAGGCGACGCTGACCGCTGGATCAAATATCACGATCACCAACGGTGACGGCTCGATCAGTATCGCCGCATCGGGCAACGCGGGCACTGTTACCAGCGTCGATGTAACGGGTGGGACTGGTCTAACTAGCTCAGGTGGCCCGATCACCAGCAGCGGCACGATCACGATTGATCTTGATAACACTGCTGTTACACCGGGCAGCTACACCTACGCAAGCATCACGGTTGATCAACAGGGGCGACTAACTGCAGCAAGCAGTGGTACTGCGCCCCTTACCAGCAGCGACATTGGCTCAACCGTCCAGGGCTATGACGCTGATTTGGCGGCGGTTGCCGGTCTGAGCACCACTGGCCTGATCAATCGAACTGGCGCCGGCACTGCGTCAACGGTCACAGCACCGACAGGCACCATCGTTGGCACCAGCGACACGCAGACGCTGACCAACAAAACGCTCACCAGCCCCGAGCTGACCACAGCGCCGTATGTCAACGGGAGCTACAGAGCAAACATTGTCGCGGTTGCTGCGCTCAACATTGACTGCTCACTCGGCAATACCTTCACTAAAACCATCAACGCCAACAGCACCTTCACCGTCAGCAACGTCCCCGCCTCCCGCTCCTACGCCTTCACGCTGGAGCTGACGCACACCAGCGGCACGATTACTTGGTTCAGCGGCGTCGTGTGGCCCGGCGGCACAGCACCAACTCTCACTACTGGCAAGGTGCATTTGTTCATGTTCTTCACCGATGACGGTGGTACAACATGGCGTGCCTCCAGCCTGATCAACTACTGAGGATAGAACGATGGATCCTATTTCTCAAGCATTGATGATGGGTGCTGCTGGATCTGGCGGCGCAAAGACCTACGTTGAAGATGTCTTCAGCACCTGGCTCTATACCGGCAACGGCAGCACGCAGACGATCACGAATGGGATTGATCTGAGCGGCAAGGGGGGATTGGTTTGGATTAAAAGCAGAAATATTGCTGGGTCTGCTCAGGTTGATTCGCTGATCCCGCAATACAATCATTTTCTTTTCGATACTTTAAGAACCAATCAAAACGCCTTAAACACAGCTTCTAATTTTGGCCAAGATTCTACCTGGGGCGCTCTGTACTTAAATTTTTTATCCACTGGTTTTAATGTCGGAAACGCATCAAACATTTATACCAATGAATCCGCTACTACATACGCCTCCTGGACCTTCCGCAAGGCGGAGAAGTTCTTTGACGTCTGCACGTGGTCTGGTTCGGGCGCTAACCGCACCATCAGCCACAACCTAGGTAGTGTGCCCGGCTGCATCATCGTCAAGCGCACGAATACCACTGGCGACTGGCAGGTTTACCACCGCAGCCTCGCCAATACCGAATACATGGTGCTCAACAGCAGCGCCGCCAAAGCAACAGGCGCTACTCGCTGGAACAGCACCACACCGACCAGCACGGTCTTCAGCCTTGGCACTGATGCCACAGTGAACGCCTCCGGCGGAACCTACGTCGCCTACCTGTTCGCGCACGACGCTGGCGGGTTTGGCGATAGCGGCAATGACAATGTGGTGAGTTGTGGGAGTTTTACAACTGACGGAAGTGGCAATGCCACGGTGACCCTTGGGTGGGAGCCGCAGTGGATACTGACAAAAAGAAGTAGTGATAGCGGCAACTGGATTCTTGTTGATTCGATGCGTGGTATCACAACAGGAGGCAATGATGCGGCTTTGCGTCCTAATACAAGTGGGGCAGAAACATCGGTTTCTGAATATGCTCTTTCGGCAACAGGCTTTTCATTGGCAGGTGGGGATTCCAGTTCTACGTTCATCTACATCGCCATCCGCCGTGGGCCGATGAAGACGCCCACCGATGCCACGAAGGTGTTTTACCCAGATGCGGTTAACACGAGCGCAGGGCAACAGCGAACTACAGGGTTTCCCGTTGATTGGCAGATTCTACGGAATGGGCGAGATCTTGACGTTGGAAACTTTGGTGTAACAAGGCTAACGGGAGTTAGCACAGTAGATACCGATCAGACTACCCCCTTTTTAAGGACCTACGATACAAGCGCACAATCGAATAGTGAGTTAACTCGATACTGGGACAACAGCGGATATAAAATTACAGCCGCGTCGGCCAGCAGAAATGCTTGGTTTTTAAACTTCCGCCGTGCCCCCGGCTTCTTCGACGTGGTGGCTTATACGGGGGACAGTAATACCAGCACGACAACCGTGGCTCACGGGTTAACAGTTCAACCCGAACTGATGATATTCAAAAACAGAAGTGCAGTTGGAGGATGGGATACCTATGTGCCAAGCAATGCCTCTAATTATTACTTAACGCGATTGAATAGCACAGGCGCTCAGCTTGTTGGCGACATCTCAAAATCAAACGCTTCCTCATCAACGGTACTTAAGGTTGGATGGTTATCGGGTAACGTCAGCGGAATCAACGACTCTGGGAACAACTACATCGCCTACCTCTTCGCCTCCTGTCCCGGCGTGAGCAAAGTCGGAAACTACACCGGCACCGGCACCACGCTTAACATTGACTGCGGCTTCACGGCAGGCGCACGGTTTGTGTTGATTAAACGCACGGATTCCACAGGTGACTGGTACGTCTGGGACACCGCACGAGGCATTGTTAGCGGTAACGACCCCTATTTGCTACTCAACTCCACCGCTGCCGAAGTCACCAACACCGACTACATCGACCCGCTGAGTTCTGGCTTCCAGATCAGCTCCACCGCCCCTGCCGCCATTAATGCAAACGGCGGGAGTTATATTTATTTATCAATTGCGTAAACATGGCAACCAGAGATCCTTTTCGCAAGGCTTACACGCAGCAGAAAAGCAACGTGCGGCAGCGCGGACTTGAAATGCGCTTGACTTTTGAAGAATGGAAGCAAATCTGGCTTGAATCAGGGCACTGGGAGGAGCGTGGTCGTGGTGCGTGCAAATACTGCATGATGCGTGTGGGAGACCAGGGTCACTACGAAATCGGCAACGTGTTCATCGGCACTGGTGCTCAAAACGTCAGTGATGGCAATTTGGGCAAACCTGATACTGATGTGACCAAGCGTAAAAAGTCGGTAGCGCTTAGCGGTCAACCAAAGCTGTGGGCACGCGGCAAAGGCAACCCGATGCACCGACCAGAGGTTAAAGCAAAAATCTCCGCTGCCATTGGAGGTGGAAAGCATTACAGCGCTCGCCGTGTGGTTACTCCTTTTGGAGAATTTGATTCCGGCACCACAGCAGCAAAAGAGCTTGGCATCCCCAAGCCGACCATCTACTGGCGTTGCAGTCGTTCTTGGAATGGCTGGTCTTACGCCGACCAAGAAACCCTCGCTATTGCCTGATCACCATGGAACTCCGCAACCGCACCACCGGCGCCGTCATCACTGAAGACGAGTTTCGCCGCTCCAACCCCAACACCAGCTTCCCGCCGCAGCTGACCGCTGAAATCATCAG
>Ga0315909_10005371_pt1 | contig 14765 bp, 17 predicted proteins | sample LakEriMetagenome_11_FD_203527 | JGI IMG/M metagenome (GOLD analysis project Ga0315909, IMG submission 203527) | Freshwater fungal communities from buoy surface, Lake Erie, Ohio, United States - Buoy 2 MA125 | ecosystem: Environmental > Aquatic > Freshwater > Lake | place: USA: Lake Erie, Ohio...
ATAGACCAAACAAATAAGTTCCTGATACAGGAGCAGTAAATCTTCCATTAGATGAGTTATAACAACTACCTATATTTGAAACAATAGTACCACCAGTTCCCTGTCCTGCAGTTCCACTTGGAAATGTTAGATCTGTTACTGCAAATGCTGGTTGATATGGCATAGTAACTCTGCCAGAAGAATCTATAGCCATTCTTTGAGTGCCATTAGTAAAAAAGTCCATAACATTATTTGATTGTTGATACCTTAATAGACCAACAGCAGATGATGTTACTGAATTTACGAAATTAACTCCTGAAGCATTTGCTGCTCCACTATGAACTGAAATAAAATTGTCACCTGAATTATATAATGCTAATTTTCCGGTGGCATATCCAGAAACAGTGCTTGTACCGATACCTACGTTACCAGCAGATGTAAGTGTTACTACGTCTGTCTCTGCTCCAGCGATACCGTTAGCTAACCTTAATGTACCGTCTGGAGTACCAGGCTGATACAAAGTAAAGTTATTCGATGCTGTACCATCGTAACCTAGTTGTAGCTTTTTACCTTTTATGACGCTCATCGTTAACCTTTAGGATACTTTTCTTTAACTGCTTGAACTCTTGCTAGCATTTCTGCGGCAGCATCGCCACCCTTCCATAATGCATCTAACTGATCACCGATAGATGGATATTCTGCTGCGCGTTTAGCTTTGTATGCTTCAGATGCCACTAAAGCTTCTACAGCATCGTTATCGTATTCAACAATGTTTTCGTCTTTGTCATAGGCTACATCACCACGGATAGTGACTATGTTAGGGTTAAGTTTTAATATAGCTTCGTGTTTATTCATTATGCTTTTATTTCCATAAGTGTAATTGTAGAAGTAGCACTATCACCTTGAACATATGCTGTTCCTGTAGGATCATTTAGTCTGAATTGTGTCTTGTATGTAACTGATGACGTTGTAGCTGGAGAATCTAAATAAGCAGTAGAAATAGTAGCATTTGCATAAACCATTCCGTATAAACCAGGTGTTGCTGGAATAATTATTGATGTTGAATTTCTTAATACTTGTAATCTTATACCAATGTTTGAATTAGTATTTCCGCATTCAGCTTGGTGAACAATAACAAGAATTTTATTACTTGAACTTGAAGGAGTTATTGATGCTGAAAGTCCAGTATCTACATAAGTTGTTCCTGTTGTACTTGTGTAAGTTGAATATGTAGCATTTACCACTTGCAACACACTTCCTGCAGGCAAATTAGCCGATGTAATTGCTCCAGATGGAAGTGTTACAGTTTTACCTGTTAAATCAAGTGAACTAGATACATCAGCACCAACTATAGTACCACTAGTTATCTGATTAACGCCTGTTTCGCCTGTTATGATCGTTGGCATATTACATCACCGCCCATACTGAACCATCAGGAACCGTAACAGTAACTCCGTCTGCCACTGTAACCGGACCTGCGGAAAGAGCGTTCTTTCCTGTTGTTATTGTATATGAAACTGAGACTGTATTACTGTTCTCGTAGAATACGTCTCCCTTTGCTGCATATATGTTATTATAGATTAACTGTGTAGTCAAATATCGAACATAAACGTTATTAGTTCCTGCCGAAGGAGCTGCGTTCATAGTCAAGAGATTACCAGAAACTGTGTATGAATCAGTAGGTTTCTGTGATACATTATTGACGAATACCTCGATATCATTTATCGTGCCCACGGCTCTACTTAAAGTAAAGTTGACAGTAGAACCATTACCGTTAAAGTAATCGGTGCCTGGAATAAAATTCTGTGTCTGAGCCGAGTTTCCCAAATAAGCCATTATGCGATCTCTAGAACTGATGTAACAACGTCGACAGCGGCTGAAAGACTAGATACGACTTTCAGGGCATCTGCCACTTTAAGTACGACCTTCTGGTCTCCTCCAACCACGACCAATGTACCACCGACAGGAACGGTTGCTCCCTTGACTAGGTAGTAATTGACTGTAGAACGGGTGATATAGACATCAACGGTAACCGGTGCATTCGTTGTGTTTGCACAGGAACAACCGATGATCGTTGTCTGTGTACCAGCTCCAACAGTAACTACCGTTGCTGCTGATGTTCCAACGTCTTTGTTAGCGTAACTTGTAAAGGTATTTGTAGGCATGTTTTATTTATCCTTATCCTAAAGCAATAGCCATCGCGATACCAGTACCTGCTGGATCACCTGCTGAAGATTCTACTGCGGTTTCTAGTTCTTGTAATGCTGTTTTAATAGTACTGTTATTCGTGATCGTGGTACCTGTAAATGTACCAAGATTTGTAGCACCTTCTGCTACTCCAGATAGAGTAATCAAGTCATCAACTGAGAGAGATGCCTGAGTCGGTAAACCTGTTAATCCTGATGCTGAACCATAGAATACCGCGGCTTGGAAATCTGCCAAAGCAAATGTTGGATCAGCAGTATCGATGTATGGAGAAGCATCTGGTTCTGGTGTATAACCTTTAAATACCTTGAATCTACTGTCTGATGCATCTCTAAACATACCTGCATGGGCATATGTACCATCATTGTATGCTCCAGCCCAACCAAGATCAGGATTTGCCGCAGTCTTAGCGAATGCTGTACCACCAGATACATAGGATCCTGTTGCTGCATTAGTTACCGTAAACTGTGTACCGCTTGCAGTTGCTATCGTTGCACCAGTAAGATTGTATGCGGCTGGATCTACTCCAGTAATAGTCACTATCATACCAGAGGAATAGTTATTATTTGCGGTATATGTGACTGTAGTACCGTTACCAGAAACGTTAGTGATCGTTGCTGATGAAGCTTCGTTTAGATAAATGAGGTTATCAGATACAGATAAATTACTAGCACTGACTGTAGTTGTCGTACCACCTACACTAAAGTTACCCTCGATACTTAGATCGCCACCGACAAATAACTTCTTAGCGATACCTACACCGCCAGAGAATGTAACTGGAGCTGAGGTCTTTGATGTTGCATCTGTTGTATTACTAAATGATGTCGTACCAGTTATGGTTGGAGAAGCAGAAGGAGCTTTTGTTTCTACTGCAGTTTCTAGTTCTTGTAGGGCAGATTTAACTGTCTGACTGTTTGATATCGTCGTACCAGTAAATGTACCTAAAGTTGTTGAACCTTCTGCAACACCTGAAAGAGTAATAAGGTCATCTACAGAAAGAGATGCCTGGGTAGGTAGTGTTGGAGTATTTGTAAAGTTATTATAGTCAAGGTAGTATGATCCATGCTGACCATCAAGGAAGTCTGAATCTAAAGTAGATCCAGTTCCGTCTTGTGTAAGTACCTTGGCGAATACATCGATTGCTGTATATGTGGATGAATCTAGTTTAAGTTCAAGAGCTGTTTCTAGATCTTGAAAAGCATTCTTAACTGTTCTATTATCTGCAATAGTAGTACCAGTAAAGCTGCCTAGATTTGCTGAGCCTTCAGCGACTCCAGATAGGGTAATAAGGTCATCTACAGAAAGAGATGCTTGAGTAGGGATTGCTGGAGAACCTGATAGGTCTGAGTATAAACCTGAACGTGCGACTGTAGCAAAACCAGTAAGACCAGTTCCTGCTCCAGTAAACGATGTGGCTGTAACCGAGCCAGTAACGGTTGCGTCAGAGCCTACAATAAGGCCGTTCTTGACGCGAAAATCAAGACTTGTCGACATAGCTTCCCTATCCGCTTATGTTTGTATTATCTATTTATAAGATATTATATTGTCAAATTAAATGCTATAACTGTTTTAACTTGATTTGAATTATTTTTTTTAGATGTATGAGGTAAAAATCCAGGAAAAATTAATACTTCACCTTCTTTAACATCAACATCAAATTCTTTAGTGTTTAATTTAAATGTTGTTTTAGGACTATCACTTTCTAAATTAACATAATATACACATGAAAATGTTGATTTGCCATGCGCATGAAAAAGATGATAATCTCCTGGCCCGTATTGTTGAAACCAAAAATTATCTAATACTACTTCTTCTTTATAATCAAAATAAGTTTTTATATTGTTACAAATACTATCTATATGAGGATCTAAATGCTCTATATAAGGTCTTAATGTATTTTTATGTAGATGCCAATCACTATTACTAATATGCTGACTATTATCTATAAGACTATAAGTACCCATATTTTTTATATCATTTAAAATTAAATTTTTAATTTTTAAATGGTTATTTACTTCATATTTTAAAAATGGTATTTCCATATTTAGATTTAAAATGTTCATTCACTTCTTTCTTCAAGTTCACTATTTTATAGAATATCATATGATATTCCTTTTTTATGTAAATATTCTAAAGTTTCTTTTATTGCCTTATGACGTATATATTCTTCTTTAATTTCTTGAGAACTAGGACGATCTTGTTTATTAGATTTATCCCATGTTACTATTTTAAAATTACCACCTGATACATCTAAACAATACAAACAATTAGGCCTTAATGCCTCCATTACAGTGTCTGTACCTAATAAAAATCCATTTTTTGTATAATATTTTTTAATTAACTCTTCAACAGTCATATTATCCCAAAATAGTACCAGATCCTGCATTTTTAAAATGTACTATTGTATTTCCACCTGATGTTGTCACTAAAGGTGATCCTGTAGTTACTCCAGAATAACTACTTGTAGGCATAGATAAAACAACTATTCCTGAACCTCCAAAACCACCGCCTGATCCACCTTGACCGCCGCCGCCCCCACCTGAATTTCCAGTGTTTGCTGCTCCGTCAGCGCCCGTGCTAGCATCTAAACCACGACCACCTGTGTTACCTGTAGAATAAGTCACAGCACTTCCAGTAATTGAATTTGAAATTCCTGACCCAGCAGATCCTCCACCTGAGTCTTGGCCTGGAGAATTACCTCCAGCACTACCAGCTCCTCCTCCGCCACCGCCAGAGGTTCTAGTTCCTCCCCATGATCCAGCACCTGATCCACCGTTATTACCTTGACCAGCAGTTCCAGTACCAGCTGAATAATTACTTCCTCCTGAACCGCCTCCTGAACCACCACTGGCTCCTGTTGGTTGCCCTCCTGCTCCACCCCCAATAGATGTTACAGTTGTTATACCTGTTCCAGATAAGGATGAGTTATTTCCAGAAGCTGATCTAGATCCACCTCCTCCAACAGTTGCTGAGTAAGTAGTGCCACCATCAAAAGTAACCGTTCCAGATCTATATCCACCAGCTCCACCGCCACCGCCACCAACTTGAGATGATGAAATGCCTCCGCCGCCTCCTCCGCCTGCAACAACCAAGTATGTTACAGTGTATGGAGCTTTATCTGTTGTAATAGAATTAGATGCTGCGCTAGAAGAACTATTACCTACTAAATTTGTTGCATAAACGGTAAATGTGTAAGATGTAGCTCCTGTTAATCCAGTTACTGATATAGTTCCTGATCCTGCTTGAGAAAGTGTACCTGATCCACCCGCAGGATTAGATACAACTGTATAACTGGTAATAGGAGTACCTCCATCAAATGCTGGAGCTGTATATGATACTGTAGCGGTTGTGATACCTGTTTTAGTTGCAGTTCCAATAGTTGGAGCGCCAGGTACAGCCCAAGTTGTAATAGAATTAGATGCTGCACTAGAAGAACTATTACCTACATTGTTTGTTCCATATACAGTAAATGTGTAAGCAGTGTTAGGAGTCAATCCTGAAATTGTTATAGTACCAGATCCAGCTGTAGATAAAGTACCGGTAATTCCACCTGGTGATGATACAGCTGTATAAGAAGTTGCAAGTGGTGAAGCAGGATATGTAGATACTGTATATGTGACTGTAGCTGAAGTAGATCCAGTTGTTGTTGCTGTTCCTATCGTTGGAGTTCCTGGTGCAGCAAAGTAACTGACAGTCTCCCATTTGCTTGCTGTATAAGCTTCAATAGCATTTAATGTCGTATTAAATCTAATCATACCAGTACCTGGAGTTCCTGGTCTTTGTTCTGTAGTACCAGCGGGTAGATCGAAGTAACCTGTACTTGAATTAGTTTGATCAGAAACTGCAGTTGGAGTTACAGAAACCGTAGCCCATGATGCTGTTGAACCATCAGTTGTTAGATACTTTCCACTATGAGTTGATTGAGATGGTAAAGCATTTACGGTAGCCCATGAAGCGGTTGTACCATCAGTTGTTAGATACTTACCTGAATGTGTTGATTGAGATGGTAATGCATCTACTGTCCATGTTCTGCTTGCCTCTAGACTATGACCTACTCCGTTAATCGTTAACGTAGTGGATGTTGGTACCTTACCTGAAAGCGCTGTGGTAAGAGTCGTTGCGTAGTTAGGATCGTCATTGATCGCGGCTGCAATTTCGTTCAGAGTATTAAGAGCTGAAGGAGCTCCGTCTACTACAGTCGATAGTACATCTGAAGAGATCGCTCCAGTCGAGGTTACTACGTTTGCTAGGAATCGTGCTTTTGACATATAGTTATTTATCTATGCTGTGTATGAACCTGACGCTGTAAAGGTCATTATAGTGTTAGAACCTGAAGTAGTTACCGTAGGAGAACCTGTTGTAGTGCCTGAATAGCTTACTGTTGGTACTGAAAGTATGACTACGCCTGATCCGCCAGCTGCACCATTTCCAGATGTATTTCCTCCGCCGCCACCACCAGTGTTAGCAGTTCCTGCAGTTGGGGTAATGCTTCTATTAGCATCTCCGCCTGCTCCACCGCCTCCTGCACCTCCAGCCCCTACAGTAGTTGGATTTAAATATGCACTTCCACCTCCACCACCTGCATAAGTTACTGAAGATCCTGTTATAGAGGATGCTGCACCAGCTCCACCATTACCTGATGAAGCACCTGATGCTCCAACTGCAGAAGCGCCACCACCTCCACCACATCTATATGTAGGAGAAGTACTTCCTAAGCCCCCTGCAAAACCTTGACCAGATGTTCCAGCTCCTCCAGCACCTACAACGCCTGAATTTTCTCCGCCACCGCCACCAGAACCACCATCACTTCCAGCAAGACCACTAGTATTAGCAGAACCTCCACCTCCTCCACCACCAATTGCTGTTATTGAACTAAATACTGAATTATTTCCATTTGCTCCATCACCTGTACCTGAGGTACCGCCAGCACCTCCAGCTCCCACAGTAGCTGTATATGTTGTTCCTATAGTTAAAGTAACTGTGTTTGTTAATAAACCACCAGCACCACCTCCTCCTCCAAGACCGCCTCCATATCCACCACCAGCACCACCAGCAACTACCAAATAAGATGCAGAATATGTAGGTGAAACAGATGATCCTATCCATGACGTACCATTATAGATCTCTAACTGCCCAATAGTTGTATTATACCCAGTGTATCCTGTAGATATGCCAGTAGGACGAGTACCTGTAGTCCATGTAGGTAATCCAACTCCTTTGTCGCCGTCTAGTACTATTGCCATTATGTCGGTTCCTCTGCTGGTTCTGGTGTATTACCTTCTGCAAGCCATTTAAGATAGACTTGATAGTCAGAATTAGATAAATCTGTTAATGGAATGAAAGCATTATCTGGTAATCTTTTAATCATTGTTGTAAGAACTTCACCAGTCATAACACTAATAATATATTGATATGAATACATATTATAACTCCGCACTTGCTGAATAAGTTGATAAATATGTGTTGTCTGCGAATCTAACCATGTACATGCCGCTTACACCTACATTTTCTATAGTACCATAATTACCTGTTAAATCTGAAATTGTTGGTGTAGCTCTCATAGTCATCGGGAAAAAAACTGTTCCAATATATTTTCCAGAAGAATATAACATGCCATGAATGTTAGGGCTTCCAGGATACTTATAATAATATCTAAAGCAATTATTTAATTCCATGCCATAATGTCTCCATTCAAAACTTGTAGCTGCTGAACCAACTTCAAATTGAACTCCAGTAAGATAAAACGTAGCGCCTGTAGTAGCTCCCCATGTAACACATGAGCTAGTACGTAGTTTAAATGATGATGCCCAAGTATCTGTCGTTGTAGTATTATGATCAGATCCTGAACCTAAATCGAAATAAATTCTAATGCCTGAATTATTATCAGTTAACCAAGTACCTGATGTATCTCCAGCAATAGTTATTGTTTTATATTCCCAAGTATTTGCCGCTGAAATAGTATATGTGGAAACTAAAGTTCTATTTACATCATTATTACCGATAGATATCGGATAAGTTCCAGTAACACTTGATCTTACCCAAAATGAAAGGGTTACTGTTTTAGCATTAGCAGTTCCCCAGCCAAGATCAGCTGTATTGTAACCTTCAATAACATGCTGAAAGAAATTATACTGAGCAGCGGATGCACTTGCTCCTGTTGATGCTGTTGTTAGCATACTATAATTGAATCCAGCTGGAGCAGTTGATGACTGAGTAGTTGTAAATGTTCCACCAACGTTTCTATAATATTTCCATCTGTCAGGACCAAAGAAATCTGTTGCATTAGTAATAGTTGTTGCAGTAGTTCCATTACGCTGAGAAACTAACATAGCTCCATTAATAACTCTGTTCTTCATAGTATACGGAGACATATTGACTCCGTTTAATGACATAGTGCCAGTAACTGCTGGACTAGCAAGAGACTGACCAGATGCTGTGGTTACTATAGTACCATTAGTTGCTGGCAACGTAAGTGTAGTAGTACCGGCTACTGCTGGTGCCTGTAAGGTTACGGTTCCTGAGGTATCGCCTGTGATTACAACTGCGCTCATACTGTTTCCTCTGCTGGTTCTGGTGTATTACCTTCAGCTACCCATTTTAGATATATTTTGTAATCAGAATTAGATTCATCAAATGGAATAGACATCTGAATATCATTATCTAAAATAACAATAATACAATCTCTTTCATTTGAATCTAATTTATTTTTTATTTTTGCGCTTTTAATATTCATTATAACTCCGAACTTAAATCAAATTGAAAACCTTCCCAAGATGGAATCCATGAATGTGATGAATAAGAACCCAATGTGCATGCTATATAAAGCCATCCTCTAGTCGCCGCTTTAGACTCTGATTGAACACTAAAAGAAGATGGTGAACTTGCAGTATGCGATTGGAAATTTGTGAAAGCACCAGCTGTAGTAAATGTTCCAGTTGGTTGATCAGTTCTCATTAATGTTGGGACAACAAAAAATGAATTGAAACTTCCATCATGACGAACATAACCATGGTTTCTTCCAGTCATACGAATAAAATATCTTTGACATAATTCTAACTCTGATGCATATGGTCTCCACTCAAAACTTGTAGCTGCCGAACCAACTTCAAATTGAACTCCAGTGATATAGAAGGTAGCTCCGTTAGTGCCTACTACGGATGTTGCTCCTGTTGCTCCATAATATTCAGCTCCAGCCCATGCTCCAGCAGTTCCGCTATAAGTAGAACCTACTCCAAATCCTAAATATAATCCTATGCCAATACTTGTAGTTGTTAGCCATGTTCCAGATGTATCACCAGCAATGGTTATAGTTTTTTGTTCCCAAGTATTAGCAGCACTAATTGTATAAGTAAATGGATAAGACCTAGTTGCATTTCCATTTCCTAAACACCCACCAAAAGTTCCTGTTAATGAACTACGAACCCAAAATGACAAGGTAACTGTTTTAGCATTAGCAGTTCCCCAAGCTAAATCTGCTGTGTTATAACCTTCTATATATTGAAAAGCTATAAATGTATCAGTAGAACTTATAGTATAAGATGATAAAGATGTAATGCCTAAATAATTAGTAAATCCTACTGGCGGAGTTACAGACGCAGCATTTTGTTGAAAACTATATTTTGAAGCAGCAGAAGAGCTCATTTTCCATCTATCTAATCCATACACTGCAGCTGTAGGAGTCACACTCGCACCAGCATTACGTTGATCTATACGCATATCACCATTGATGATTCTGTTCTTCATGGTATATGGAGATGCTACGACTCCATCAGAAGTAATAGCTCCTGTAGTAGTAAGTGCACCGGTTACTGCCACACCAGTAGAACTAATAGTAGCTATAGTACTACCATTAGCTTGTAGACCTAGTACGCCTGATGCATCACCAGTATACTCTAGTCCACCAGCGCCTGAGCTCTTAGCATTTATCGTCGTTGTCATGTTATAATATCACCCATCTTTTTCCAGAAGGTACCGTCACCGTTACCCCTGAAGCTACTGTTATTGGACCTACACTTAAACCGTTCTTACCAGAACTGATAGTGTAGTTTGAACTAATTGTAGTACTGTTTTCATATACCACGCCTCCTGCAGATGCACCAACATCCGCCCAAGAAGCTGAAGAACCATCTGTTGTTAGATACTTACCTCCATATCCTGTCTGACTTGGTAGAGCGTCTACTGAAGACCATGCTCCGTCTCCTCTTAGATATGTGGATGAACTTGCCGTACCAGTTGCTGAGATCTTACCCATCGTAACTGATGCGTTATCTAGTTTTGCAGTCGTGACCGCAAGGTTATTGATCTTGCTAGTCGTTACAGAAGCATCCGCAATATCTACTGGTAATATAGTACCATCCGCGATCTTGTCTGCTGTGATCGCTCCTGTGGCGATCTTGTCGGTTGTAACTTCGCCGTTTCTTAGTTGAAGCGTACCGACAGAATTATCTGAAGGAGTACCGATATTTAGTGCATCACCAAGTACTAGAATGAAGTCGATAGTATCTGATACCGTAAGAGCCGATGCAAATATAATCGATGAACCAGATATCGTGAATGATGAGATAGGAGCCTGTAAGACACCGTTCAGAGATACTAATAGATGATACTCTGATTGTGGATAGTACGCTGTTCCGCCTTTTGTAAGGCTATAGGTAGCTGTAGCTGACGTGGTTATGTTGTCAAGCTTACTGTACGCTCCGGTCTGTGGTTGTATTCCGATAAATGGCATATAGTCTATTTATTCCTTTAAACTGGGGTAGTATACCTAACAATAACAATTCCTGAACCACCAACACCCGCATTATCAGTGGTTTGATAACTATAAACACCACCACCTCCTCCTCCGGTGTTTACTGTACCATTTGTAGCATTGCCATAACCTCCTGCTCCGCCTCCTCCAGCTCCACCATTATTTCCTGGCGCAGGAGAAGATCCACCTCCACCTCCTCCAGAATAAAGTACGGTTCTTCCAGATGAAGAAGATCCAAATTCATATGTAGTTGTTCCTTGACCGATACCAGTTCCTTGATTACGACCTCCACCGTCGTTAGAACCATTACTACCGTTTGAACCACCTGCTCCGCCAGAATATCCACCCCCGTATGATCCACCGCCTGATCCACCATTTGATCCACTACCACCATTTGCTCTATATGAATCATTAGAATCAAACCGACTATAATTACCACTAGTGAACTTAATACCACCAGCTCCAACTTCTACTGAATAATCTCTTTGTGTGACTGATATATTAGATACCGTTGTCGTGTAACCGCCACCACCGCCGGATGCAGTACCTCCACTACCTCCGCCTACTAAAAAAACATCAACTGATGAAACACCACCAGAACCAGAAAGGCCAGGATTAAATGTACCTGAAGATGTAAAAATTCTATATGTATAAGATCCTACAGTTTGTGTCGTATTTCCACCTGTTGGTGCACTATAAACTTTTGGCCACAAACCAGAAGCTTTTAGAGAAGCTTGTTCAGATAACGTCCATATACCACCAGCAGATCCTTGACCTTCAGCGCCTCCGCTAGATGTACTTCTTACTCCAGAGCCAAATCTTCCGCCATTACCTCTTGACATTAACTAATTTCCTCATATGATACAATAATTTGAAGATCACTTGCCGCTGAGGCTAATGCTGTAATCTTATCACCTTCTTCTAAATAGATAGATTTACTTAAAAGATCTAAAGATGAATCAGCTGCTACGGTAATTGTATATGCTAAGTAATATGTTGCAGTTGCAGAAGCATCATAGAAAGCTATCGTAACATCAGCATTATTTGTTCCATCCACGTTAGATGCGATTATAGTATTAACTTTAAATACTTTATTACTTCCAGATGAATTAGTAACTATGTCAGCACTTGATGTCGTTAATGCTGCTCCTACAGTTTTTCCTAAAATATTACTTACGTTTACTATATTTGGTGCTGCCATATTATCCTCCGAATACGATAGACATCGCTATCGCTTTTCCTGTTGATGCAGGAGTAAATCCTAGTTTATCTGTAACTGCTGTTGTGTGTAGATCAGTGGCTGTAATAGTACCATCTGCAATATTACCTGACGTAATAGTACCTGATGCTATCTTAGAAGACGTAATCGCAGAATCAGCTATTGATGTTGTCGGTATGTTAGATACTTTAATGAGTGGCATGATCTTTCCTTTTATTATTTATCTAGCGTTGGCGTTCTTAAATGGATGTTCTGCAAAGGCCATGAATATATGTGTTTCATTATTATTATTCATACCTCCAGTATTTCTAATTTTAAAACCATTAGAAACAATATCATAATCTGAATTTCCTGAATCTGTATATTCAGCCGCAGATGAACTTGGTTCTAACATACCAATAGTTTGGTTATATGTTGAACGAGATGTATCAACTATTCTCCAGTTTTGAAGAGCTTGAGTATTTTTAACTAAAATAAATTTAGGTCTAAAACCAAGATACACAAACGGCCCATTTGTAGAACCATTACCAACATAACTTCCAAAGCGACTAAAGCCTGCTATTTCTGCAAAGCAATAGGCTACATAAGTTCCACCACTTGCATTAACAGCAGCATCTGTTCCAACAGAAAAAACAGTTGATGATGGATTGGAGCCATTAAACACTACTCCAGCATCTATAACAGCGGATGTACTGTTTAAATATAAAAATTTATCTGGTGAACCTGAAATTGATGTATGTAAAACATGCCAATTTGATGTTGAATTTCTACGTTTAACAATTACCATCTTTGGTGCAACACCCAACCCATGTCCTACAGTAGCATTAGCACCTGTGCCTGTATAAGTCACTACACTAAACCCAGCAGTTGTGTTTACAGATACAGTAGATGTAATAGAGCCTGAAGTGTTAGATGATGTTGAACCTTGACCGGCTTGCCATTGCCATGCCACATGAGTTGCACCTATTTCATAATTGATATTACCATAAGGACCACCTGAACCATCGCCCATTGTGAATCCATTGCTATTAAAGGAAGTAATGAATGTTGAATCTGTTTGTTCAGCAACGGTTAATGGAGTAAATAGTTGTTTGTTTGCTCCACGAACAGAATCAGATACTAAAATTTGTGATGTAAAAGATCTACCTTTACACCATACCATATCAGGTTTAAACAATCCAGAATTGACAACTACTTGATTTACTCTAGTTCCTGTATAAAGACTTGCATCAAAATATCTATTACCTTGCAATATAGTAGGTGTAGGAAGGTTAAATGTGTTTAGTGCTACAAAGCCTGTAGGTGGTGTGTAAGCAAATGGTCTTTGACCAAAGTTAAACGCTGCAGCTGACCAAGTTCCACCACTAAAAGTACCAATTAAAGTAGGTGCAACTAACTGATTTGGAGTTAAGGTTGTATCAGTATGAACTAATGTATTGTTTTTATAATATGCAACTGTTCCAGCATCACAGTCAAAAGCAACACCAATAACATCACCAACACTGATAGCACTTGCGCCAACAAGAGAAGTTCCTGTAAAGTTTTTATAATAAGAATTACTATGTCCATACCAAGATATACCACTAGTAGTAACATTTGTATTAGATGTAATACTTGCATTAGATACACCAACATAAGGAGGTAAATTACTTCCAACACTTACCCATTCAAAATACCATTTTCCTGTTGATACCCAAAATGTTCCTTTTACTTGACTGTAGTCTGTTCCAGGAACATATAAATTTGCTTGTTGTGGGGCTGGATTTGTAAAAGGTTCTAATGGATTTAATACACAGTAATTAGCAGCAGTAGCACTTGTATTAGTAGGCACGTCTGTCATAGCATCATACGTTGTGCCAGCAGTTAAGCTAATATTGTTAGTAGTCCAATTATTGCCATTAGGCGAGCTGTCATAGCCTAATGTTGTAGTGGATGCTGTGTTGCCAAACTTAAGATAGAAACCGTTAGTTCCGTATGTGCCTTTATATTCAATTGGTTTCCATACACCATTAGCGTCATTGTTACCAAAGTAATAGGGTTCTAGTGCTTGACCGTCAATGAAGTTAATGTCAGCCATGTAACCATCAAAATAACCACCTCCACTCACAGTAGAACCAAAAGCGTGACTGCCTGTATTATTGGTTGAAGTATCAGAATTTTGTGGAGGATAAGAAGGAGAAACAAAATCTGTTACTTGTTGACCATTAATATAAATTTTTGCACGATTAGCCGCAGTTGCTTGAGTTGTATCTACTGCATAAACAAGATGATACCACGCAGCTGGATCACGATATATTGGTGCAATTTGCACTTGATAATTCGTGCTACTTATTCTTATCCCAAAATTAAGTGCATTACTATTTGAACTATTAAAATATACCCATATTTGATTTGCACCTGAGTCAGAATAGGATCTATACAGATTATTATCGGAGGTTGGAAGTGCTCCTAACTTAAACCACATAGATAAAGTCCAAGTTTTTCTATTGCCAGCAACTGTAGGTGTTCTATTTAGATAAGCACTAGCACTACTTCTAAACCTTAAAGAGTTATTTAGGTTATTTGTTAATGGTGTTAAAGCACCTGATGAAGTAAATGTGTGGATAGTATTAC
>Ga0315909_10005372_pt1 | contig 14764 bp, 9 predicted proteins | sample LakEriMetagenome_11_FD_203527 | JGI IMG/M metagenome (GOLD analysis project Ga0315909, IMG submission 203527) | Freshwater fungal communities from buoy surface, Lake Erie, Ohio, United States - Buoy 2 MA125 | ecosystem: Environmental > Aquatic > Freshwater > Lake | place: USA: Lake Erie, Ohio...
CTGTGCCAGTTTAGCAACAGCAACCATATCCAGATTATCATCATATAATGCAATTGTAGTTATATATGGTGCTAAAAAAGAACCGGTTGGGTCTATTGAACCACTATATAAATAATCATCAAAACTACCCATTTTAGTTGTATCTAAGTTAGAAATATACGGGAATCTAGAATTTCGTATTAATCTAGTGCCAGGCTCGTAATAAGAAATATCAACACTCCCAGTACCTCTTAATCCAGCACTTGCATTACTTACGTTTATAATTTTTGTAGAATTTCCAATTTCGTAAACTGCACTAGGATTTTGTGAAACATTAAATTCGTTTTCTAATACCGATACAAATATTTCGTTTTCATATATAGTTTGCGTTGAACGATATTCTAACGTAAAATTAGTCATTACCGAACCACTAAGTATATCTCTAGTTAATACAATTGTTCCTCTATCGTAAAAAATATTACCTGCTACATTACTTCCAGAATCTAATAAGTTTGAAAAACTATCATCAGTATAAACTTTTTGAGTTTGTTCATCTTCTAATCTTACACTACCTATTTTTATACCTTCTCCTACATATCTCTGTGGTATTGATATTACAACCAACTCATTACCCAATACTCTTTCATTATTGGATGCATATGAATGTCTTTTACCAACTTCGGTTAATATAGAAGCGGTGGAAGAATTTCTATAAAACTGAGATTTAATTGATGTGTATATTACATTTTTGTTATACCCATGACTCGTTTCCCCGTTTTCAACATCAACAAGTCCTGTTATGGTTTCGCCAAATATAGGTTTTACATCGTTTTCATCCAATGTCCATTCTTTATAAACCTTTATCGGTCTAACTATAATATCCGATTTTGGTATTTCTTTTAACATTTATTTCTTTTGATTTTATATAAATATTTGATAAATGAAAAACCCCCTGTAAAAGGGGGCTTCACTTATTATCTAAAAATTAATTAGAATGATAATTTAACTTTAATCAGTACTTCTTTATCAAACGATTTAACAATTGGTTGAGAAGTTTTGGCAACCGCTAACAATTCATTCGAATCATTTAACAATCCTACGGTTGTGATATAAGTTTGTGGGTCAGTTTCAAATGAAGATTCTGTAAAGAATCCATCGGAATCAATATATGTAGGGTTGTTAGAGTAGTTGAACTCTCTATTATTAGCTCTTACAAAATAATGTTGTGTTGATATTCTTTCAGTTCTTCTTGCTTCAAAATCACCACCAGCTTTAATTGCGTAATATAATCTTTTTTGATTATATTGCTCAGCTGCGGTTGAGTACGATGGTGTAAGTGTACCTACGGTTTGGAATGCTTCATTCCATACGTTACCAATCTTATTACCGATTGCTGCTGGATTTAATACTATAATACCTCTATCTGGATAGAACAATCCATATCCTAAACCATTCGATGCAGTATATGAATTAATTGTAGTATCCGATTGAGTTCCTAAATTCAAAGCTCCTTCTGCTACTTTGAACACTCTACCAGCTTTTCCTAAAGTATCACCAAATTTCTTACCACTATCATCTACAAACGTTACCAATCCATTAGAACCAGAAACTGCTAATGACCAGTTACCTGCATCCATTTCTTCTCTATATCTTGCTCTATTTACGTTGATAACATATACATCATTTGTTTCAATTGCAACTCCTGCGCTATTTTCAAATTTGAATTTTGCGGTTGGGTCATCTAATAATAAAGTTCTATATTGTGCGTAAGTTGCTTTAGTAGCTTGCTTCGAATCATCATTTTGTGATAATAACATAGAACCACTTCCATCAACGTGTCCATACGCTATTGCGTATTGTGCTTCTGCTGAAGATGATATTTGTGGATTATAACTATATACGTTATAGTAATATTCCGCACTTGCTTCAACAACTTGCTCAGAAGATGTGAAGAATGTAGTCATTGAACCCGCATCACCACTCCAAATTCCAGTAGTTACAATTTCAATTTTTGCATCTACTCTATCGAATTGACCAAATTTTTTGAATATACCTGTTGTAGCCCCAACTCCGGTAACAATTTGTTCCGCTGGTTGTAGTCCTGAGTTTACTATTTGTACCAATCTATTTACATCAACAGTACCGGCCGCGGCTAAACTTCGTATCTGTTCGGTAATAATTGGGTCATTTATTGTTGCCATATTTTATATTATTTTTTTATCTTTATACTTGTCTATATGTAATTGTTACAGGGATAGTTTGAGAACCACCGGTTTCATTACCATAAACTGTAATTGTTGTTGATACTCCAAATGTTAATTGACCATTCGGTGTAAACTCAAACGCTAATCCGGTAACAACTTGTGCTGTTGCCGCTACTTCTTCTCCTAAGAATGGTGGAATTGTTGCTGCAGATGTTGCGTTTCTAGTAGCTCTTAACGTTCCAGCATTTCTATCAGCTAATACCATAGTATATCCCGCATTTGCATTTCCAGCAGGTGAAGTTGTTGGTATTAATCCCACAGCACCTTCATATTGATATGCAGATACTGAACTAATTCCAAAACTTACAACAGGAATTTGTGTAGTTCCTTTTGGAAGTGTTACTAGTTTATATCTCAAAGCCTGTGTTTCATCTGAAGTAGCTTCCGTAATAGGAATAGCTCTAATTGCAGAATCATAATATGCAGAACCTTTTGGATGCGCTGGTTCATAAAGCGTATAATCTATCTCATCATCCCCCAAAGCGAATTTGGAAATGTCAAGTCTTTGGCCAGATGCCAATTTTTGTCTACCTTTTTTGGTAAGAATAGCATCTACCGTAATCGATGTATTGTCTAAATATCCCATTTTAATTTGTTTTTATTCTATATTCTATAAATATAACTATTTAGTTTTTTCAAATTAGTCAACCTCAAGTATTGGTTCACCACTACCTCTACCTGTCTTAGCCACTCTAAGAATGTTAGGATTGGTAATAAATGTTTCAACCGGGTCTAATCCGTCCGGTGTGGTTGTAGAATCCTGTAAAGACCCTTTGAAGAATGAACGTTGCATACCTTCCGATAAATTATTCACAAATTTATAGTGAGTAGGAAAATATCCATCTAATGCTATTACCTCAATTGTATTTGAACCATATGTAATACTTCCACTAAAAGGTAGAAGTGATACTTTTGTTTCATATTGTGGAACTAATTTATTTTCATATCTAACTGGACCAGAACCAGTTGGGTATCCACTTACTTGTGTTGATACTTTTTTATATCTTCTTTCCGTAACCGCGTATATGTTTTGTCTACTAGACGTATAATTACCAAATATATCATAATATTTGAATATACCAACTCCTCTTTCACCATACAATCCAAATCCTAAATTTGATAATGAATTTTTATCCATTCCAATTGCTTCAAATGTAAATGAATCCGCTTCACCCGTCAAACTACTACCCGTTGGTACTTGTATCGATGCTTCGTAAAACGGTGCAGTTGCTTCAAACAATTCCGTTTTGATAGGATTTATAATTGTTTCGTATGATACATTATCACTATCTAAATCAAAATTTATTACGTCTAATTGAGTTTCATAATCGTTTCTATTTGATGATAATTCAGTATCTTCTAATACATCCAATACACCAGTGCGTACATTGTACGATGAAATTATATCTATATTATCTCTGGTATCAATGTTTGATTCTTTATAAAAATTCTCAGCTGTTGGTTTTGTAAATTTAATTTTATTTCTTTCCAAATAATGCGGTTCTATTAATAACCCTTTAGAAACTTTTGCTCTTGCAGGTGTTAAATCTGCCAATACATCGAATAAAGATTTATCAATATATTTTACCAAATTAATATATTCGTAAATGTTTCTATCCAATCTATCGAAATAATATTCTCTTAAATCTTTAAGCTCTGAGTAATTATCTTTAAACTCATCTGACGGGTCACCAATATAGTTATCGATATTAAAATCACCAAATGCTTTTAATATATCCATATTCAACTCCTTAATTGGAGAGAAGAATAATCCCAAACGAGATGAATCAATAGGAGCTCTATCAAACGATTTTTTAGTTGCTCTCGTTTTATATGATAAATCAGTTACTAATGTTTGTTCTTCAAATCTTATTTTATTTGAATAACTTAATCCCATAGATGGTACGGTAGCAGTTACAGTTCTATCATATGGTACATATTGATATGGATATGTTGGAGCCGAATACATATTACTTGCCGATGCAAATGGTTCACCATATGTTTCGTTAATAGCTACGTTTTTAATTCCAATATCAGCAACTCTATCTTTTGGATATTCAAAATCTAAACGGAATAATAAATCAGCAGTTGATGCCGTATATGAGTTACCATTTATAGCATCCGGATGTAAAGCGTGGTTTTGAAATTTAGATGGTTGCAAAGGAACTCTCCATAAACGAAACTCATCCACCATACCATCAAAATCATTACCAATTGATAATTGAGAACCACTCCAATCACTTGGTGATGCCAAAATAGACATACTAACATATGTGGTTATTCTTTCACCGTTTGTAGTTGCTAATAAAATTTCATATAAAGAATAACTAGGTCCATAATCATTTTTATTTATTAATATATTACTATATTCTTCAGTTGATAATGGAAAATCTAAAGATGCGGTATTTTGAGATGGTCCCTCCACATAAACAACGGATGCTGTGATGTATTCATTTCCGGAAGATGTTACTTCAAAATAAGGTGAAGTCTGTCCGCTTCCTAAATTAAATTCTAATTTCGCTTTTGAGCCGGTTGTTTGTTGAATATATAATTCAAATGCAGAAGAAGAAATTATATGAGTTGTTTTTACAACATCAGGTTTAATTCTAAATTCTATTGCGTTTGGATATGCACCATTTGTTTCATGCCAAGGAATTAATATTGATGATGATGGTTGTAAATTTATAGCAGCCGTTCTATCATCAAATGTAAATTTAGTAGAACCGTTTTCCGAAGGATTTTGTGGCCCACCAAACTCCATTATCGTCAACATAGATTGTGGAACACCATAACACGCCATTACAGCTTTAAGTGCTCTAGACGTACCTTTATGTTTTAACAAATAAGGTAAGTTATTTAAAATTCTTCTCCAAATTTTATTATTCGCTTCTTCTAAAGACATTGAATACTTTGGAGTTCCATCTTGATATGTACCAAATGCATATTCCCAAAGAAATTGAGAATCATATGCTCGTTTTCCTTTCCATCCTAAAGATTCTAATAGATACCATATTAAAGAATCCGGTACACCTAATTCTGAATTTTCGTTTACATTTTTTAATCTATTAATACCATTAATATAAGACCACAAAATATCAAAGTGTGACCCTATCATATCTAAGAAAAGAATAAATTCAGAATTATCTACATCTCTTGTTATGAATTCAGGTATGTTGTTTACTAAATAGTTTGCGTTGTATTTATCATATTCTGATGCTTCTGCAATTAATGCATTATACCAAGCAATTACAGACGCATCTGTTGTTGGATTTATGACGTATATTTGTCCTCCAAATATAGTAGTTGTTAATGTTTTTGGATACGCTAAATTATTTACCGTACTGTATAACCACTTCTCAAATCCATCAAATCCAGAAAGTAATTCGTTAATTACAATTAATAATTTTTTTGCTTCAGTTCCGCTAACAACAGTTTGATATACAAATGTTTCATATATAACATTAAAAAATCCATCTTCAGTTATTACCTTATACCCATCTTCAGTCAAAATTGGTCCTGGTGGTGGACTATATGTTGGTTGTATTAATTCTTGATACTTTGCAGTGTATTGTTCTAATAACTGCATTTTATAAAAAAAGTTATTTACTTTTTCTTCTGCAGAACCATAGTGTATAAAGTTTTCAAACGTATAGAATGAACTACTTACATATTGTATATTTAATTTAGAAGTATCTATACCATTTGTATCTAAATACTTAACAACAATATCGTTTGAAGTTAAAGAACCACTTGCGGTAAGTTCTTCGAAATATCTATATCCAATACCATTATCGGGATTTAAAGAAAAGTTTGGTCCTTTTAATGGAGGACAAAGGTCTTCATCAATTCCCGTAATTGTTATTGTTTCAACAATAGGATTTGATTGTATTTTAGAAATAAAAACTTGCTGGTTTGGTTGTGTTGCAGTTGATATTGGTTCGTATAATTTTAAAATCAAAGAACCTCTATCTCCAACCCAATTTGAGATTAGTTTATTATCAGCATCTCCTAAATGTAAAAAGTGCGTTAAATGTTTTGAAGTTTCATCCTTAACATCTTTTAAATTAAATTGATTTACAAATGCTTCAGTTAATCTACTGATTGCTACTTCTCTGGGTATTTCTAAATCAGATTTATTCAAAGTAACTGTTATCGATTCTTTTTTTCCGATAACAGGATCTTTACCACTTAAATTATAAGGTATCAAATGCAATGTTATTGCAATTGTATTATCTTGTTCTACATTGTTACCCTCTAATTCATATAATCTTTTAAAATTAAAAGGTTGCGTATTAGCCGGCCCACTATTACGAATCGTTGTTGTATCAACAGGACTTGCTTCTATGAATTTATCACTACCATCTTTATAAATTCTAACCACCGTAGTGTCTATTACATCATACGCAATTTCAAAATCAACATCCAATCCTTTATAGTCTGCACCTTTTATTGTTTTAGGATAAACAATATTTCTAACATCCGGTGTTCCAACATAAATTTCATTTACTACATTTATATATGTTTCAATTGAATTGGAATCTCCACTTTGATTATTTCCTACAAATATTACTTTATATTTTCCTAAGTTTTCAAAAACGTTTACAGGTATTTGAACTAAAAACGGAGATGCAAAAACATCAATTATAGCCTCAAATGATTTATCACCAATAAAATATTTAATCTTTGAAGTATTTTGACTTATATTAATTCCAACACCAAATTTTGCATCACCTGATGTTATAGAATTTTTATTAATTACCTTTTCACCATCATTGTAAAATGAGATTATAGGAACTTCAACCTGTGGAATGAATATTTGTTCTGCAAAAATTGAAACTTTATAATTTCTATCACCTGATATTTTTGTGGTGATTGATTCGAACGGCTGTGTTGCTGTTAATATTTCTTCAACCAACCCTTCACCTTTTACAACTATTTGACGAATTCTATAATTGTTATTATCTTTTGTTGCAAATTCAACCGTTCTTGCCAATTCAGGAAATACTAGTTCTTTTACACTATTAGCTAATATTACTTTTCTATCAGAATCTGCTATTCTTCTAAAACTAATAGCCGCTTCAGCGAATATTGCTTCGATTACATCTGATGGTCCTTCAAATGTTAAATCAATTTTAGGTCTTGTTGTAGTTGTTGTACCCCCACCGGTGTCTCCACCGCGACCAGTATCACCGCCGCCACCAGTATCACCACCAGTATCACCACCAGTATCACCACCGCCAGGTGTACAAATACCTACCTGTGATTTTGAGTATAAATCCTTTCCAATACCGCCCCACGAGTTTTCTTCCGCACAAACTTTAGTAGAAGTGCCAACTGTGGCAGTTTGTATTTGTTGTATTTGTCCATTAGCTCCTTTAAAAGTTATAATACTATCTTCATATTTAGCGGGTATTCCACTTCTAATCACAACGTATTCATAATATACCTTAGTATCATCATCGGGTACTATTACCGATTGCTTTATATCAAATTCAATAGAAAATGCCGTTTCATTTACTATATTTGGAAATTCTACTTGTGTACTTCCTATAAATTTTCTAACTCTAGGTACAAATAATTTTGTTGTAGAATAATATTTTTCAGTTGGTGCTTCGACTATGTTATTAAATAAATCTTGTAGTTTATAACCATAGTTTTGTTTTATGGATTCCAACTGTGCTTCGGAAAAAAATGGATTTAATACTATATCGATTACATATCTCTCATCCGTTTTATACCCATCTTTTGAAATACTAATTGTTTTTTCAGAACCAACAATTTCACTTATTTTAAAAATAAGTTTATTGTTTGTCTGCTTATAAGTTAAATCGCCGTTTACAAGAATATTTGATGTTTGGTTTGCAGATACTGCAATAATAATTTGATAATCATCATTAAGTTCTCCAGATGGCTCTGTGTTAATTGGAATAATAGTATCAGTACCAGGTATGCTTCCGCCACCGCCACCACCGCCCACAGGAGGTCCGCCGCCTAAATTGTCGCTATATAAACTATCATCGGTAAACTCCTGTGATAGGTCATTGCCTGGATCTTCTTTATATTCTCTTGCCATTATTGTATATTTTCTCTTTGAGCCATATCTCTTTCAAAAACTTGCTCTCTACCATACCCACCGCCTCTTTCGAAGTAATCGAACCCACCACCGCCACCAGAGCCGCCGCCAGAGCCGCCACCAAAACCATCACTTCCACTCTGTCCATCACCTGGTGGAGTATAACCACATGATAAAGAATTTGTTTCAACTAATTTTTCATACGTTCCACCAGCACCATTATGATACACCCCATATTGGTCAAATCCAATACATTTATATTCTATTAAAATATCTTTTGCAGGATATGGTGATTCTTTTTCTGCTTCTTTTTTGTATTCTAATTCTTTTCTTGTTAAAATAGCTTTTTGTTGTTCCGCCCTTTCTATTGCAGGAGAAGCGGTATTATATGTTGTAGATGCATCATACGATTGTAGTATCTTATTAACTACATCCTGACTACTATCAGTTTCAGATATTATTGTAGCTGTTGTAGATACATTTGGTTTATATAAATAAAAATTTATAATTTGAACTAATATTTTTTTACAAAGATTTATAATATCATTTTTTGATAATTGTGCTTCTTGTTCCGTTGGTTTATATTTTCCGTAATTTGCATTATTAATATCTGATATTCTATTTTGAAACTCGTATGTAGATGCTTCAATAAATTTAGAATATATTTTACCAGAAAGAACATCTAAGTTTCCGATATTGTATTCTTTTATAAGTTTTTCTACAAAAGAATTTCCATATTTTTGTCCTAAAAAAGAATCAATTATATTTGGATTTATTGCACTTACAGCAGTGTATGCATAGTATTCGGTATCATCTCTAAAATCTCCGTTGTTAATAAAAATATCAAATCTTTCTTGTAATTTTTTATCAACTTTTCCGTCTTTTTTTAATGGTACTAATCTAACTTCAGTTCTAGATGGAGATATTTCTTGAATCCATAATCTATCGTATTCTTTTTCACTTCCAACTCTTTTATTTAGTAAAGTAAATTGTGTTTTAAAAATACCATTATTATATCCCGCTTCTCTTAATAATCTTTCCGCATCAATAAAGTATTCTTTTGGTAAATTATATTGTTGAAATACAGTTCCTTCCGGTATAAGAATATAATCATTTATATTTTGAGAGGTCATTGGGATATATCTAACTAAATTTCCATCGGCTTGTGGTAATTGATTATCATTCACATCATACACAATAAATTCAATGGCATCCTTATCACCAAATCCAAAAAACGATTGCAAATCTCCTTCTTCGAAGATTTTTCTATCGTTTTGTTCAACAAAGTATCCTTTGTTTTTAATGATTTCTTTTATATTCTTAATTGCCATATTCTATTTTTAACCGCTCCATTGATTTCCTCTCATTTTTTGCAATGATACAGGAATGTTTATTGTACCTTTAGGTGATTTAATAATAACATTGCCCTTATATTCGGTATCACCTGTAAATCCAAATCCGGATTTAGGTTTATATCCATCAATCTTACCAGCATTGGTTGATATTGTTATTTTTTTAGTTTCACCCTTACCTAATGTTTGTGAAGATATTGAATTAAATATTCCATTGATTTCGCCATCCTGTGAGAATGTTAGATTAACTACCGCATCGGTAAAGTTCGATACTTCTATTTCAGGACCATTAATCCAGTTACCTCTACCATCATCTTTTGCTCTAGCTCTAAATGTTAAATCAGGGAATTTAGCATCACTTATATTAACAACTTTTGCAGAAAAATCATCAGTTACTTTTGCACCAGCATCTATCTTAGATTGTTTACCATATAATTGTTCTCTAAGATTATCAACCTCTTGTGTTAAAGATTGTACTCTAGCAAATAAAGAAACTCTTTGAATAGATTCTGCGGTTGCTCTTTGAATTGCGTTTTGGAGTTCTACAACCGTACTAGATATTTTTGTTGTAGATTGTTGTGTTTCATTTTGTGCTACTGCCACATTTAATAAACTACCATCTAATTCTACTCTCAAACTTTGAGAAACAATTTCCAATTCTTTTACTTTAGCTCTTAAATCTAAAATACTCTTATTCAATCCTTCAATTGTCACATCTCTTGCGGCAATTTCAGCTAATGCTTCATTATATATAACCCTCAATACGGTATCAGGTAGTTCAGGAGCAGATATTGGTAAAAGTTCAATAATTGTAGTATCAACCGATTTTAATATTTCACCAACATTATATTTTGGTTTTGTTAATTTACCAGTAACAATACCATCTTCATTATCTTTTGCATCAAAAAGGTGTACGCCAAAATTGTTCTTTGTTTTTATAGCCAAAGAACCACTCTGTAATATTTCACTAATCTTACTTTCGTTTTGTAAACCTTTCTTTGTCATTTTAATTTTTTACAATACTAAATGTTATATCATCATCAAAGTATTGAACACCACCGTTCAAATCTACTTTAAATTCAATTTTATATACTCTACCAGCTTCCCAATTTGATAAATTTAAATTTATATAATTACCACTTTCATCGCAACTTATTTTTGAATAATCACCAAATGGTATTATAATATCATTCGATGCAAAATCTCTTATTTGATAATAAGATGATGTTGGTAAATATTTTGTAGTATTATAAGAAAATTTATTAGCAAATGTTTTTAACGGATATAATTCTCTACCAAACAATTTTATTTTTGGAGTTGTACCTATTTTATATTCTTTCTTAAAATTAGTAACACCAACTTTTATATCATCGGCTGTCAATGCTGTTAATGAGCCGGTTACAAATGATTGGTCATCCCAACCTATTCTAATTTTTGGTTGATATATTGTATTTGTTTCTTTACTAAAAACTCTTACTATTCCGTAATCTTGTGTGTTATTTTCTCTAGCATCCGAATGTTTTATTATTAACCCATCATTCGTTATTGAACCACTAATCCAAGCTCTTACCATATTTGTAATATCCATCTGAATATCAGCAGTTTGGTAATTAAATGCCTGAGTTGAACCATATGATGTGTACCAAGTACCACCTGTGCCATTGTTTGGGTTTGAATCCGAACCAGCTTCTAGTGTATTTATTAACCAATCTAATTTACTATCTCCTTCTCTATAATTCCATGTTACACCGGCGGTTGATACGTTATCAAATCTACTACCGATTCCCATTTCCCAGCTTTGAGAAACAGGATACGCATACAATGTATATTCCAATGGTATTTCTTCACTTTGAGTTTCTTTTAAAATTAACTCAGCCTCCTTCATTTGTATTGAACCTTGTGAAAGAGATTGTGATATATATCCTATTTCAAATTTAATAAGTGCTCTGGAAATATCTTTTATGTTTCCATAATACACTTTACCAATCTCCATTACTTCATCTAAACCAGTGTTTTGATTTGGTTGTTGAAGATATACCGATGCATCTTTTGATGCTGTTAAAAAATAGTATGCCATTATCTTACTCTACCTTTAATGTCCGTATCGGGATATTTAATTTCGAAAACCGAGGGGTCTAAAGATGGATATACTATCTTATCTTTTGTTGCCGCTTCTATATTATAAGAATTAGTAGAATATCGTCCACCACACTTATTTGTAATTTTTAACATCGGAACTGAGGATACTCCTTCAATATTTGCAATTAATAATTCTACTTCGCTCAAATTAATAGTTTGGTTAAATGTCCAATTATTCACGTCAAAATATCCTTTTAATTCGGATATACATTTTGTGATAATTTCTGATTTGTTGTAATTTTCATACGCACTAACTTCAAAATCAATACCGATATTTATAACAAATCCATCTAACACATTAACACCATCTGTAAGCATCCTATATTCATTCATATATGTTTTAAGATTTTCCTTAACACCTCTACTTAATCCTGTTAAATGCCCATTCACATCATATCCTAACAAATATAAATTGATTGCAAATGGATTGTTTTTTTCGTCTATATTTCCTTTTTTACCTATTAAAAAGTTTTGAAGTTCGTTTTTAACAGTTGCAGCTGTTGGTTCATCTGAATCAGGTTTATTTACAAAACTCATTACTAAATCGGTAAATTCTTGTAATACATTTGGTGATGCCAATATCGAAGCAGGGGAATTATTATCCAATGTACCATCTGCAATTGCGAATGATTTCGCTACCGAACCATATTTTGGCGGCATTGATAAAGCTCTTACTTGATAATCTTTTGCAGTAACTGCTCTATTCTGTGCCCCAAAATTAGCTAATGCGTTTTGTCTTATTTCCTCAATTGTTTCACCATCTCTACCACCTACCGCTGGTATTTCATTATCGATTGCCAACGAAGCTTTTGCCGCATTATATAATCCCAATTCAGCTACATTTAAAGAAGTTAAATCTTCTTCATACTCTATACCAACAATTCTAGTAATAGTTCCTTTAGCAACATTGGATGCATTTCCACCACCTACATAATAACTAACAGTCATTGTTGTATTTGATGGCGATGTTCCATATGTTTTTGTTTTTAAGAAATTCGTTGGGTCATATGCTTCTTCCAATCTACTAATGGAATTTGGTAATCCCAATCCAACGTTTTTAAGATTTGGAATTAATAATTCATCAGATGCGGATGAATCACCGGCACCAAATTGTATTGTAGTTGTTTTATCTTCATTTACTTTAGCAACAAACCTTCTTGGAGTTTTTAAAGTTTTTAACACATATGGCACGGTCGATTTAAACTGATACAAATCTGGATCGTTTAGTTCATCATTTGGCTTATCTACAAATACCATTTCTTGCGCCAAATAAGGTACTTCATACCATTTATTATTATTAGAATCTCTTACATCGTATATTTGTACTATATTAGTATCATCTATATCTATGGTTTGAAAAGGTTGATAATTTGAAAAAGTTACTTCTTTTGTTTTTATTGTAGCCGATATTGCTTGGACTAATTTTTTAACCAAATAAAAAGTTGCTTCACCAGTATTTACATCTCTTTGATATATTGTAATCTCTCTATCGGATTCATCATTAAAATCAACTCTATCGGTTGTTCTAAATTGTGTACCGTTATTTGATTGTAAAACCAATCCTTCTTTTATTCTCAAATAAAATCTCTCATCCGGTTTGTTATTAAGTCCAGTTCCAATTGATGGTAATAATTGATAAACCGATATGGTTGTTATTGCTGGAAATGACACTTTTGGTTTATATCCTAAAAATTGAGAAAGAGCTATTACACTTTTTTCATCTTCCGCATAAGGTAATAGGGATTCCTTTAATGTATCATCTATATAATATCCCAAAACATCACCAACATAAGATGCTAATTCAATGAACATCATTCCAGGCGATGTTTCATTAAAATCATTGTATGTTCTAGGAAAATAAGTTTTTGTAAAATCAATTAAATTATCTCTAAATCCCGCAAAGTCTTTATTCAGATATTTAATATCTTTACCCTTATTTTTAAAATTTTTATTTATACTTTTTATTGCCATAATTTTTAAGCCTGTACATTAAAGGTTACTACATCTAAAGACGGTGTTTCTCCAACTCTAAATTTTATTGAAACATTTACGGAATTACTATCTTTTAACGCATCAGATTGTTCAACTTCTATTTCTTCAACCGAAACATACGGTAACCATTTGGCCATAGTATCATTTATAGTTGCTTCTAGTCTTTCTGCAAAATCATCAGTATTTTGTTCAAATAACAATTCTTGAAAACCACTTCCTAAATCAGGCTGCATCACTCTTTCATATTTCTTTGTAAGTAGTAAACTTTTTATATTTGAACGTACTTGTTCGGTTGTAGTGAAAGATTGATTAAATGCTACATCAGATATTTGTATAGGCAAAGTTATTCCTATCGCGTAATCTTTAAATTGCGCTGTATCTAAAACTAACTTTTTACCTAGTACAATTGCCATTATTTCTTTTTAAATCTTTTTACAAGTTCAGAATAATCTCTATTCAATGCTTTATCAATTTCAGCTACTCCAGTATTTACACCCAATCCAGTTGGCTGTGGTCCTCTAGCTAAATCTCCATAACCCATTTTATCTGCTATTGCAGTTCTACCCACAATTGAACCCATATCACCTTGTCCAAAATTCATAGTTCTAAACCCACCATCACCTTGTGGAATTCCACCTCTTGTTTCATTTAGTATTTGATTAATCATTGGATTTTTACTAAAAGTTTTTTGCGGTAATTTTTCTTTAACCGATTCTATAACGGAATCATCTTCTAAAATAGCTTTAGCCATTGATAACCCAATTGGCTGTGGTTTAGTTGACTGTTTTCCTTCTGCTAACATTTTTTTCATTTCAGCCTTCACACCTTCCTTAATTAAAGCAGGTAATTGCTCTTTTAATTCCTCTTTAATTAGGATTTGAATGGCTTGTAATAATTTCTCAGTATTCATATGTCCTTATTTGTATGTTTATAAATATTTGAATTGATTATTTTTGGGATTTACG
>Ga0315909_10005378_pt1 | contig 14754 bp, 9 predicted proteins | sample LakEriMetagenome_11_FD_203527 | JGI IMG/M metagenome (GOLD analysis project Ga0315909, IMG submission 203527) | Freshwater fungal communities from buoy surface, Lake Erie, Ohio, United States - Buoy 2 MA125 | ecosystem: Environmental > Aquatic > Freshwater > Lake | place: USA: Lake Erie, Ohio...
CGCCGTCAACACCTAGTTCAGTTTGTATCCAGAAAGGATATCCTGGTTGATCGACCACGAATCTATAGACGCCGCCACGAGCTAAGATAATACTATTATCTACTACACCATTGTTCTTAAAGATATAACGACCATTGGCTGAATCGCGTGTTACAATATAGGTTATGTCGAGATCCAGACCATTGGTGCTGACTTCTACTGGATCAGGACCATCAGGCAACCAATAGTATTGGCTGAAGTTAACGAATTTGTCAAAGCTGATCTTAGGATCGAATGTGTAATATTCTTGTTCAAATAGTCTACTGTGATCTGTGACAATGCCGCCATAATAACTAATCTTATCTAGTAGATCAACATAAGTGGCAAAGAAAGTAGTATTTTGTTGTGTATTCTTTATTACGATACTAGGTTCTAGTTGATAGTTTTGGCGATCAGCTGTAGATTCTAAGACATAACTGTCAGTGCTTTTATATGTGGGAGCGAATCTGCGACCAATATAACCATACAATGTCATAAAGTCAGGATCTGATACCAATTGATCCATAGTGGCTGACAAGAATTTTTGATTCGTATCAGATCTAAAGGTAGTCGGTAAAAAATTATATGTTTTTCTTTCAGCCATTATATTCCCAATTAAGCAGTAATAAGTGCACCAGTTTGATTAATCTGTGCGGCAGTGATAGCACTGATTATCTTGACATCATTCACTGTCGCGGCACTGGTAATAATTTCATTGATTTCACAGTTAACCTGCATCAAGCTACCAAACACGCTGGCTTCGTTGGCCGGCACGATAATGATACTGCTGATATTTGGCACTAGTTGCACGTGTAGGTAGGCCGCAAGCTCACTGAAATAGAATGTTTCACCAAAGTCCCAGTTCTCTACAGCAAAATAACTGTTAATGGCAGAGATAACTGAAGTCTGTATTTCATTATCGCTGATAACCACGTTAGGATTTTTAACTACTTTGAACTGTGCTTGTAGTGTAGGATCGGCTTTAGCGCCAAATAGTGGTTTAAACTGTGCAGGATTGTAGATGATAGTATCGCTGACTGCCTTATATTCATCTAAACTACTGTAGTTTGTTTCTAATTCTTCGCTGGTAGGTAAGCTAGGTTCAGTGATAGTGCCAGTGATGTCTTGTGCCCAAGCTAGATAGTCGATACTGTATTGTTGTGTAAGGATATACAAGTCGATAATATTATTAGGGCTTGGATCAATACGTCGGTTGTTTGGACTATTGTGGCGATATTGAAAATACAGATCCTGGCGACCAAGCCTTGCGATATAAGTTTCTGGTGGGCTCAATGTTGTGGTCAGATTTAATGTGTATACCTCCCCACTAATTGATAGTTTATAGAATTTGTCTTCAGGAGCGATATAGAACAATTGACCATTTTGAAACAGAGTGGCTGCTACCTGTGCATCTCGTAGGGTAGCATACTGTGATACCACTAGATCGTTGCTGACTGGAGTTTCTGTTACGAAATTATCGTAACCAGTCGTTGATTCAAAGTAAACATACTTGTTAGTTATATCCACATTAGGATTGACTAGTAGTTCAAATAGTTCGGGATTATCTGGTATACCATCATTGTCGCTATCGCTGAATGTAACATATATCCTGTTGATGTCTACATATCCATCAACCTCAGTGATGCTCTTATAGATATTCCAGATATAATCTAATGCCAGAGGCTCGCTGTTATCCGGTTGGGTATTGACTTTCAATATTTTAATCTGATCTTTAACTGTTAAACCTGTTGACGCATCAAAAATCTTAGTAGTGCCATCATAATAAAAGTTGGTTTCCTGAACGCTTTCAAAAACATAATCAAGTCCACGATATGATACTGTGTATGTTTTACCTACTGTCTGGAATGCTATCAACCAACTGCTGTCTAGTGCATTGCCACTGGTATCACCGGCATAGGTCAAACTAAATTCATCTGTGGTATTTAAATTCTGTGGAGCTATGATAGTCCATGCAGCTGTGTCCACATCATAACGAAGGCCAAAATTAGCAAAAGCCTGTATATATCCTACCATGGTTGATACCAACGATGTTGAGAATGCATTATTAAATACTGCAAAAACTCGATCAGCTTCTGCGGTCTCATTGGGAGGAAGAATCTGATTGATAGTAACAGGACCATCACCATTGCTCAAATTACCCTGTCCGCCATTGGTTCCATCTCCTACTACCAATTCAATAGCTGCATATACATAATATTTGTCACCTGGGTTGCGCGGTATTCCTGTTTTTATTCGATTCTGTGAATCAAAATAATTGCCTGCGCCTGCTGAGAACTTAACTATAGAACTCTGTGTGATATATTTGTTGGCACTAGTTACCGCAGCTCCAATCTGTAGGATCTTGCCATCGCTGTCTTCAAAATATCCTGTGCAGCCATTGGCGATCACGGTCGAAGTGTGCCAATAAGTATCTGTCAGATCTATCAGAGGATAGTGTGCATAGAAAAATTGTAGAGTTTCTGGTGCAGACGCTATGGTCGCTATGCGATCGTAGATCACTCGATAGATGTCGTTAGTAGTAAAGTAATCAAAGCTAAATGTATTAACAGTGTTATCTCTATATAAGATACCGTCCTGTGCAAAGATGTTGGTGCTGGAATATTTGCCAGTAACATCGATAACATCTAGATAACGACTGATACCTGAACTGGTTCTATTCACTGCTTTGACTTTTAATACGTCTGTGAATAATGTATAGGGTAAGATATTATAGTCTTCACCTGTGACCATACGATTCTGTGTATAGAATTGTTGTGGTGCTTTTTGTTTTACACTGTCAAGGCTTTCACGTGTGGTAGCATTAGCCACAGTATACTGTAGGCTAGCAGTAATAGTGATAGTTTCGACACGACCAGTAGCACTGACGTAGTTGATAGGTATAACCAGACCTTGCATTTCGTCTGGGGTGATCTTATATTGTAGACCATTGCTGACACGATAGTATAATCTATAATTACCTTGCGGGATATTAGCGAATGATCCGTCACCAAAGATTAGATCAATCTGATCACCAGCACGTGTGTTTACCTGATAAATGTTCTTGTTTAGTGTGGCATTATAGATAACATTGGTATTAGCCACTGCTGGAACTTTTTCCCATAGAGTATCTAGATTACCATTGCTGTCTAAGCTATATAACCAAACATCAGTGTTGTTGATATTATTTGCGTTAACTGCGTATACACGATTAGGAATACTTTCAGCTAGATTAAAATCTAGGCTTTTGAGTTCACCTTGTTTAAAATATAAGAAGTAACCAGTGTTGGCACTACCATTACCTAGATTGTCATTCTTGTATAGGAAATTAAACGGAGCATTTAGCTTAGGATCAGCTTCATAGATGTAAGTTTCGCCCGAGCTGGTGGGGCTTACTATCTCAAAACTCATCTGTGTGCCTGCTACAGTGGATTTAATACTGTATGTAGATAAAATATTAGGCACTAGATTGATCTGATATTCTTCGTTAGTTATACCATTGATGATCTGTGTATATGCAGGCTTACCTACTGCTTGATTGTTGACCAAACTAGCATTGATTACCATGGTCATCTGTTCTAACCAGTTGCTGTTGCCTGCATCAGCCCAGTTAATCACTAATCCAGCAAGATTTAATCCATTGCTGTCATAGACGTTTTCTGTGGTGCTGACGCTGTCAAATTTTAAGAATCCTCGGCTGTTGACATTGCGTTTGGGATTATAGCTGATCAAACGTGCGAGTTTAAGTATACTGTCACGGCGTTGTGCTGTGTCAATGAAGTTTTCACGTGCATTTAAATCTGCACGGAAAGCAAGACTTTGTCCTAAGAATGCAACCATATCAATCAATGCGATAAATTCGCTTGATTCGATGAAGTCGTTAAAGTCTTCTGGATAGTATAACTGTAGATAACTGACCATGCTGGCACGAAGTGTTTCGTAGTCGTAGCTCTGGAAGTCAGCATTGCGGAATGATTGATATAGCTTAGTCCAATCTTCTGCAACTAATAAACTGGTTTGTCGTGTGGTGGTTGCCATGCTATTTCCCTATTATGTAGTATTTATCAGGAAAATAAACTGTGTAGTTAATTACTGTGCTGAGAGTGTGTTAGTTTGATTGTTGAAGTTCATCAACATTAGATTAGTTTGATTTGTGGGCACGTAGCGTAATTGTAGCTCTATTTGTATACCTTGATCATACTCTGTGATAACGATATTATCAAAGCTCACACGTGGATCATAGCTGGCTATAGCTTTGATGTCTGTGGCGATAACGCTCTTTAGGTCATCAGTAAAGGGTTCGTGTAGGACATTCCAGATGATAGTGCCAAAGTTTGGGCGCATCAGCTTTTCACCTTTGCGTATGTTGAAATGATTGATGATATCCTGCTTGATCAAGTCAAAATCAGTCAGGCGGAAGTTCCTGCTGGGTGCTAGAGTGCTGAATCCTTTATATGTAGTAGCCATATTAATATTTAGCCTTGGTTAACTTCCTGGACTTTTGAAGCTAATAGTGATGCCGCATACTTGCCTTGGTTAAAGAATTCTGCACCAGTGCCGCTGCCGTTTCTGAAAGTTTTAGCCAGATCTGGAGTTAGTTTGTGTGCTACTGCCAGCATACCAGCTACATCGTCAGCTGATTGATCTGAAGTGATCGCTCCGCTGGCTACCATGCTGGTATAGTTGGTTTTGGTTATGTCTAGCATGGCAGATTCCTGTTCAGCAGTATTGGTCAAGAAAGTATTAACACTGTCTATGCCGTTTTTACCGATCCAGCTGTTAGGATTCTGTAGATCTTCATTGCTGGCCACTGTGCTTTTTACGTATCCACCAGACACCAGCGATTTGTAATCAAATTGATATTTGCCCACAGCACCAGTAGTAGCGTCTACTGAACTGTAGTCGTTACCTTGCCCTAGCTGTGCCATGAGTGCCGTGGTTTGATCCTGGCTTAGTGATCCAACAGGTTCTCCAGCTGGCGGTTGATTTCTTAGATCTTTTAGCGTGGCAGGAGTTTGCACGCCTGCACCGCCCGCGGTTTTAGTAGCATCAATAGTGCCTCTATAGGGTTTGGGCTGTATACCTGGGCTAGTTGGTTTAAAAAATACACCGTTGTCACCTCTAGCAAAAGGTTCGTGTGTGGGTGCTACTGTTACTATAGAATTCAGTGCGTCTGGGACTATGCGCCAAACTCCGCTATTTAATGCCGCATTTGGTAATGAATTTACCTGTAGAGGGTCTACGCCTTTAACTGGCACAGTTTTGCCGCTGTTCTGATAGATACCCGATCCTTCTGTAGCAAATGTGCCACTGGCACGCAGAGACATCGAAGCCGCTGATTCTACGTTAAATGCCGCACCTGATTTAAATTCTGTTAGTCCAAACGATTCTACTTTCAAAGAGCTGGTTAATAATTCTGTTTTAGTAGTTTCTAATTTAATCTGCAGAGCAGATTTCATGTTGATATCACCACCAGCATTGAGATTTATATCTGCATCGCTGTGTAGATTCAGTGTGCCTTCACTGCGGACATTAAAAGATCCAGATGCATAAGCACTGATACTACCATCAGATCCTAGTTCGATCCAGCTACCACCATCTGCATGCGCGATATAGATAGTTTGATTTGTGTCATGCATTAGGATCTGATGACCACGAGCTGTGCGTAATCTTACCAGTTGATCTTCACCTAAGGCAGCACCATCGTCCATGACGAACACGTGCCCACCTTTACGTGATTTTATCTTTAGATATTTTGGATCTATCCTACCAGCGGCGAGCTCTGACGTGTATTTGTCGCGAGATTCTTTGGTATCTGCTGGATCATCTAGAGGACGGCCAGGTGTGCTGATACCAAATACATTGCTTGGGCTTTCGCGTTGGCTAGAACTGGATATAGCACCTCGGGTAACATCTTGATCTAAACCTTGATTACGCAGGATGTTATACTGTATAGTATGCACAGGTTTATTATTTAGATAAAATGATGTATTGGTAAAATCCTTAGTGTATTCATTAAATTCCACAACAGGAACTATATCACCGGGTGTATACGTGGCTTTTTGGCTAGCCGTAAGGCTGTTAGGATCTACGTTTTGTGTACCTGCTATACCTGGTAACATGAAATGGCTGAGATTACTGTTCACGCAACCAATAAAATAACCACGCAATGGATCACCGGCGATAAAAATAACTATGACTTCTACACCGATATCTGGTGGCACCATCCACATACCATAGGTATGGCTTACTCTGGTAAAACTATTATCTGCGCTAGGGCTGTCTGTAGATGACTGCACTTGGCTGGTATAGCCCATGTAAGGACTACTATAACTGACCGTGCGCCAATTGTTTGGATCATCTGCTGGGCCACCTAGATCAGGTATATAAACCTGTAGACGTCCTGACAGGGTTGGATCTAGATTATTTTTAACTATACCTACGTATGGGTAAGGATCAACGCGAGTGCCTGCAGCATCTTCTCTGCGTGCTGCCTTGATTACCTTACTGCCTATTCTACCATCGATTGCCATTTACGTTTCCTTGATTATTGGATCGCTGTTTCGCCAGGCACCCTATTAGCCCTAGATGATATAGGCCTAAAGTCTGGCACGATTCCTTGAGGTTCAGTTTGATTGGTTATGATTTCTTCGGGGGCTGTATCTCTTATTATACGTAGATCCTGGGCGTTTTGTGTCAGTAATGGTGGAACGTTATTGGCTGCTCTTGCGACCTGTTGATCTTGTCCTGCTGTCTGATCTATGTCAGTATCTGCTGCATCAGCCGGAGATGCGCCGGGGCCGCCGCTTTGTAATAGACTAGGAATCACTGGGGGTGTTTGTGTGATACCTAGTTTTCCTGGGAATGCATCAGGATTAGCTTCTTGGCGTTCTTTTTTTGCTGTCCCTTCTGTGTTCTGTAATTCTGTATAATCAAATGCGGCCTGCCGTGGTAATCTTACCATATCTAGTTCTTGCGTAAACTGCCCGTTATGAAACTTGCTTGATACCTGCACTACCATATACAAACCGCTAAACAAACTGGTCTTATAGTCAGGATCAAACTCCATAAGGCCATTAGACTCGTTAATGTCTACAGGTGTGCGGAATAATACCTGCGCATAGACTACACCATTATCCATGACTAGGCTTCCTCTGTTAGGTAATAGCCGATCATCTTCACCTATGGGTTGTTCTGGTGTGGTGGCTGTGATGCTGGCCTGTATCTGCGGTCTATAGAATATGTCGTCTTGCTTGATGTAGTCTGGATCGCCTAATATCTTTAGGGTCAATACCACCATATCCGCTTGGCTTTCAGTCATTAGGCTGTCCGCGAGGTCGACTGATGCAACTTCTTTGGTGTTAGAAGCGCCGCCGGTTGCAGTAGCTTTACTGTTCTGCACTACTGGATGCAATATAGATGGCATAATAGCATTGGGTTCTACCGATGCATCGCCGCCCGCATAGTTTGGAAAATTCTGTGTCTGTTTCGCTACAGCACTGCTGTCAGCTGAGGGATTCAGTTCAGCCAGGCTATTCCTATAGGCAGTAGGTTGCATATAATACAAGGCATTGAACTTAATGTCAAAATCAAGAACATCGTCATTTTTGCCTGTATAGATGTAGTTATAATTTTTAGTTGGATATAACTGCGTGCCTTGTGGTGCTATATCTAGTCGCACATTATAGATTTTATAGGATTTAACTGTGTAGGTAATTTCTCTAGCCCAGACTTTCCTGATAGTATCAAATGCTCGCAATCTAATAGTTGGTACAATCTTAAACCAATTTAATGGTTGATCTGCCATTTCCTTGCGTTTCTGATCATAGTCGGGATCTTCAGGTAAGATTAATTGATTCTGTATATAATCACTGTTGCGTATCACATACTCTAATAATTTTTCAATAGTAGTGCCAAAATTAATTTGGAATATTACCTTGCTGGGATCATATATGGCCTGTTCCTCACCTGCACCTTGTCGCTTGATGTTCACGAAGTCATTGGGAGTTCTTGCGTCTTTCATCCTGGTTCGTTTAGGGGTTACTATCTCTGGGTGTGTGAATAGGCTTTTGCCTATAGCGTCATCAAATTCAAATCTATAGACATCATTTTCACCGATCTTTCCATTTGTCTTGAGTTTTTCGTAATAGTCGTTGATAGCGGTGCCATAGCTCTTTACACGTGTATAGGTAGTATTGCTGGCAGTGCCACTGAAATTAGGACCTTGATTAAATTGGTCTGTGATTGCACGTTCTCCGGGCACTTGATTGCCCTGGGCATTAATAGTATCTTCAGGTGTTCCTTCGATTGATTGGAAAAATTCTGATACTGACCCAGCAACGACTTCAAAATTAGCTGGAGTAGTCACAGTAGTAGCATCAAATGCCGAATGATTAAATGCCACAGTGGTTATTTTATATTCCGCACCACGACCACTAACACGCACATCAAGTGTAACAATCTTAATAGGTATGCGTTTACGTAGTTCTTCAACTGCTCCTACTATTTTACCAGCATCATCTAAGGTAAAGAAGTCTACCTGCAGCATGTATGGCATGTCGAGATAATTTTGGCTATTGACTGAGTTGGCAGCTTTGATTATGCGTTCTACCAAGGTAAATCCATATGGTTCTATTAGAGTAAAGTTAATGTCAACAGCATTGGTATTTCTCGTAGATCTATTGGGTGCTATCATCGTAGTGATATCTAGATCGTCAAAATAAAAATCTCTGTCAAAGAATTCACTGCGTGGAAAATTATCTGGGCTATAACGACCAGCACTGGCGATCAATACACGTTTTGGTGTATAGGTCTGCGTGTTGACCATGTCGTTGTATTCCTGATCGCTGAGCAAGTGCAGGCTTAATCCATAGATATAGGTTGGATACTGATGCAGTCTGTTAGGAATAGGAAATAATATTCCAGGGCGTGTAGCAGTAACTTCGACCCCATCTAATCCTATTCGATCTGTAGGTGCCTGAGTAGATGGTGCACTTGGGCCTGCACCTGTCAGACTATTGGCATTATTGATACGTTTTTGTAGATCTTTGCCTTCACTGCGTTCGTAATATCTATCAACCACTGTGGCTGCATCTGCGGCATTGGTAGTGGCTTTGAGTCTAGCCCCTGCGTCAGTTTCTGTTCCTTGCGTTAATTCATAATTGACGAAATCTAATTGTTCTTCAAAGGTGCCTTGTAAAACAGGTTTGCCGTATCTGGTTTGGAAGTTTGTCTGCCGGCTGCCTCTCCACTGTGCTATACCAGCGGCACCATTACCACCCCCAGCCCCATTAAATACCCGAGGATTCAATTGAGATTCCGCCATCAGATTGCCTACTATACCTGCGGCTTGAGCCTCAGTCCACCCTTTGCTCTGGAAAAATTTTATGGCTGTTTGTTGACTTTGACTTATAGCCATCTATTAGATTCCCAATGCTGATGTTAGATTCTGTTTCTGTGGCACGTAGATAGTTACACCTGGTTCAAAATCAAATATAGGATCCTGTATAACGTTTGGGTTACGGACAGCAAACACCCACCATAGAGCACTGTCGCCGTATAAGTCAAATGCCAATAGATCTGGACGATTTTTATAGATAGCGTCTATCTCATAAGCCACATCATTTGAGTCGATGGGGATATCCGGAATATTAGCCACGTCTAGGAAAAAACCAAACACATCAGTGCTGGCATAGGGACTGGTTCTTGAATAGGTAACTGCCATTAGATGAATCCTCCAAATCCTTTATCATTATCTGCGAGCAGACCACCACTAGCGAATTTGTTGAGATCAAAACGCTCATGTAGATTTTTGCGGCTGTAAATAGGTTTTAGAGTAACAGCCAGGGTGCTAACTGCGGGCACGCGAGTGGTTGTGGTAATAGTATTATACTGTAAATTAGGTGCAGATGTTTGTCTTGTGCCTGTTTCGCTGGCCTGTAGTAGTTTAGGAACATATTTTTTTTCTTCTTCCGACAGTTGCACACTACCAAAATTAGCATTGCCGGGTGTCACTGGAGTTTCTGACAGAGTAGTTTGGCTGATAGGCACCTGTAGATAATCTACTTCAGCTGGCATGGTATGTTGGAAGCTGGTAATCACGCAAGGCACATGTGGAAAGTAATGGCTACCATACCCATCTAAGAATACTATTGGTGGTGGATTACCTACATTACTACCTTGTCCAAAGAACATCTTAGTAGCAGCTCTGAAGAAATACACAGCGGCCATGAGATATTGTCCATCTGCTGGGCTCTGCACAGTAAATTCGCCTGATACCTGTATGTCTGCCACTTCTGAGTTATTGTAAAAGTGCGCGGGATAATTACTATGTGTAAGACTAGCTGAGGAATAATTAGCCTGATGCATTACAGTAATCTGTGGAACATAGGGCCAAATAACTCCATTGGTTTCTATTAGGGGGTATAGTAAAGCACTGTCTGTGCCTGTGGTATTTGCATCTTGATACAATATCCCGGCACCTGCAGCTAAACTTACACGGACACGCCAATCGTCTTCAGCGGCCGCAGTAGCACCGCCAGTTCCTGAAGCATTTTGGAATCCAATATTAGGTATAGACTTGGCTCGACCTAATATTCCTCCAAGGCCTAGTCCTGAATTACCAAGGCGTTGTTTGCTGGGATTCAGCAGATCAAATACAGTATTTGATCCTGGAATATGTCCTTTGTCAGACGTATACCCTGGTAGAAAACTGTTTGACTGATTATAGAGCCCGGATAAATTTATAGCCATAATTTAAAATACCTCTTGCTTTAGTGTATTTATAGGTTATATAATAGTAGTAGTTTAAAAGGAAAACTTAACAATGCGAAAGGTCAACTACCTCAACAACAAAGATATTCTTAAAGAAATCGCAAAAAGTAAACTAACTTATTGCAGTTTTACTGATGACTCAGTTAAAAGTTATGACATGATCGTTACAGGCGTAGATAAGATCACCAAAAAAGCCATAGCTGAAGCACGTAAACTACGTGCAGAACGATTAGCTAAAGAAGCACAAGAAGCAGATCTATTAAATGGTGTTAAGAAAAAACTAGATGAATATCTCGCTCCCACTAAAGATATACCACAAACAGATGTGGTTTTTCGTGTAATGACCTGGGAGCATATACCAATTGATGAAGCTAAACAGAAAAAAGCTGATGCAAAGGCACAGGAAGAGTATGATGCCGACGAAGACAACTTTGAAACTGAGTATGATGAACCTGTAGTAGTCAAGGGTGCTACCAAATATACCAAAGTTAACTTTCCCCCATTCCAACACTATAAGGTAGATGCAGAAGGAACGCCTGTCTGTGTTGGCAAAAGCCATTGGAAAGGCGGGGTCGAAAAAGGCAAGTTTTCAAAAGATCATGGAACTATGACAGCTAAACTAGCTCATATGTTTATCAAACTATGTGAACGCTATGCCACTCGTAGCAACTGGCGTGGTTATACCTACAACGATGAAATGCGTAGCCAAGCCTTACTACAGTTAAGTCAAATTGGTCTACAGTTTGATGAAAGTAAATCACAAAACCCTTTCGCTTACTACACGGCGGCTATCACTAATAGCTTTACCCGTGTGCTGAATATAGAAAAACGTAATCAAAATATCCGTGATGACATCTTAGAAATGAACAACTATAATCCTAGTTATACACGTCAGGGTGAATGGGGTGCTGGTGGTGGTCATTACGAAGAGTAAATGGCGAAATCGTCAATAGACTTTACAACTTTTATCAACTATAATATAACTCATGGCTAATCTATTTAAAAAAGCAGCTGTTTGCACGGACATACATTTTGGATTAAAGTCTAACAGCAGCACACACAATGACGATTGTGAAAATTTCATCAAATGGTTTATCGAAACTGCCAAGGCAGAAGGTTGCGAAACCTGTTTCTTTACTGGTGATTGGCACAACAATCGCGCGGCGATCAATATCGTCACACTAAATTACAGTCTCAGAGCATTAGAAATGTTGAACAATGCCTTTGATGTTGTATATTTTATTCCTGGTAATCATGATCTGTATTACAGAGATAAAAGAGATATACAATCAGTAGAATGGGCCAAACATCTACCTAATGTCAAGATCGTCAATGATTGGTTTAGTGAAGGTGATGTCGTTATCGCTCCGTGGCTAGTCGGTGACGATCACAAACGTGTAAAGAAATTACAAGGCAAATACTGCTTTGGACATTTTGAACTGCCACACTTTTTCATGAATGCCATGGTAGCCATGCCAGACACTGGTGAGATACAAGCAGATGCTTTCCAGGGATTTGAACGTGTGTTCAGTGGGCACTTCCATAAGCGCCAAGAACGTAGTAACATAGTCTACTTAGGCAACTGTTTCCCACATAACTATGCAGACGCAGGTGACGATGCACGTGGCATGATGATTATCGAATGGGGCAAGGATCCAGAATATCACACTTGGCCCGGACAGCCTAGATATCGTGTGTATAATCTCAGTGATGTGCTTAAAACACCAGAAGCACTACTATTACCAAATATGCATTGTCGTGTTAACTTAGATATTGACATCACCTATGAAGAAGCCACGTTCATTAAAGAAACATTTGTTGGCACTTACAACTTACGTGAGTTGACCTTATTACCTGTTAAGAATATGGATATTGGTCAGGATATCGTATTAGGTAATATACAATTTGAAAGCATTGACACTATCGTAACAAATAATCTCACAAATATCAATAGTGATCACTATGATCCAAATTTATTACTAGATATCTATAGGCATCTATAATTGTTTAAAATAAAATACCTCACTGTCAAGAATTTTATGAGCGTTGGTAATTCAACCCAGGCTGTTAATTTTGACCGCAAAGACCTTACCTTAGTATTGGGTGAAAACATCGATCTAGGTGGAGATGACACAGGTGCACGTAATGGCACAGGTAAGACCACTATCATCAATGCACTTTCGTATGCCTTATACGGACAGGCACTCACCAACATCCGCAAAGACAATCTGGTAAACAAAACTAATACCAAGGCCATGCTGGTCACCATTGACTTCGAAGTTGGTGGTGTTGACTATAAAATTGAACGTGGGCGTAAGCCAAATGTATTGAAATTCTACATAGGTGATCAAGAACAAGAAAGCAAAGACGACAACAGCCAAGGTGATAGTCGCGAAACACAGCAAGAAATAGAACGTCTATTAGGCATGAGCCACGATATGTTCAAACACGTGGTTGCGCTAAACACTTACACAGAACCATTCTTAGCGTCTAAACCTAACGAACAAAAAACTATCATTGAACAACTGTTAGGTATTACTTTATTAAGTGAGAAAGCTGAATCACTTAAAGAGCAGAGTAAGGCTACAAAGGACGCCATCCAACAGGAAGAGTTCAAGATCAAAGCAGTGCAAGATGCTAATAAAAAGATCGAAGAACAGATCGAAAGCCTACAGCGTCGCCAGATGCTTTGGTTGACCAAGCACAAGGATGATGTTGCTAAACTGCAATCGGCCCTAGACGAATTGCTTAAATTAGATATTGACGCAGAAATTGCCGCACACAAAGAATTATCAGCTTATGATCAGAAACGCAGAGATATCTCAGATCTAACCAAGGCCATCGCACGTGCAGAGCAGGATCAGGCTAGAGAAGAAAAAACTATCGCAAAATTAAAAGAAGAAATACTAGATCTCAAGGCACATAAGTGCTATGCCTGTGGACAGGATCTACATGATGAGAAACATGAAGAGGTCTTAGCTGGTAAGGAAACGGCTCTACAAGAAGCCGCACAGCAATTATTAACTACCAATGGTCAATGGATAGAACTTACAGGTGCACTAAAAGAAATTGGTGAACTAGGTGTCCAACCAAAAGTATTTTATGACAAAGAAGAAGATGCTATCCATCATCGCAGTTCGTTGGCCAGCTTACAGACACAAATTGAAACTAAATCTGCAGAAGAAGATCCGTATAAAGAACAAATTGAAGAGATGCGACAGACTGCTCTTGCTGAATTTGACTATACTACCATGAATGAGTTAGTGCGTGTTAAAGAACATCAGGAATTCTTATACAAACTATTAACCAACAAAGACAGTTACATACGTAAACGTATTATCGATCAAAACTTGAGCTACTTGAACGCTCGACTAAGCCAATATCTTGACCGTATTGGCTTACCCCATACTGTGGTGTTTATGAATGACCTAAGTGTAAACATCACTGAACTAGGACGTGAACTAGACTTTGACAACTTGTCAAGAGGTGAACGTAATAGACTCATACTTTCACTGTCATGGGCATTCCGTGATGTGTGGGAGTCATTGTATCAACCAATCAACTTGCTATTCATTGACGAATTAATTGACTCAGGCATGGATGCTAGTGGTGTAGAGAATGCTATGGCCATACTGAAGAAGATGAGCCGTGATGCACACAAATCAATTTGGTTAGTGTCGCACAGAGATGAACTAGGTGGTCGTGTAAATAATGTTCTAACCGTTGTAAAAGAAAACGGCTTTACCAGTTATAACACCGATGTTGAAATTAAATAACCTATGTCTATCGTCATCGCTGCAGTTCCATATATAGATACCGTAGAACCTATTATGGCTCCGGGATTACTAAAGGCCGTATTAAAGGAAAAAAATATCCAATCAACTGCAATAGATTTGAATATAGAAATAATCAAATTTATCAATGACAATCAAAATAAACAAAAAATATTAGATTTCTTTTTTTCAC